>Ga0209278_1000085_pt1 | contig 148905 bp, 153 predicted proteins | sample JI81BgreenDNA_FD_187504 | JGI IMG/M metagenome (GOLD analysis project Ga0209278, IMG submission 187504) | Wastewater effluent complex algal communities from Wisconsin, to seasonally profile nutrient transformation and Carbon sequestration -... | ecosystem: Engineered > WWTP > Effluent > Algae... | reverse complement strand
ACGAAGGTGAGGAGCCAGTACCAGTTAATGATTGGGTTTTACCAGTATTAGTAGCTGGAGCTGCTTACGCTTTTACAAAAGTAAGACAAACTAAAAAGGCTTAATTCCTTTTTAAAGGCAACAAATAGCCCTCAATCTTATACTAGATTGGGGGTTTTGTTTTTTTTATATAATTAGTGTAAGTGAAATGTATTTAGTCTCAGTTTTCAGTCTCAGTTTTCAGTCTCAGTTTTCAGTCTCAGTTTTCAGTCACAGTCACAGTCTCAGTTTTCAGTCACAGTCACAGTCTCAGTTTTCAGTCTCAGTTTTCAGTCTCGGTTTTCAGTCTACCGTATTAGAAAACATTGAGAGACTTTGTGTAAAACTTAGTGAAACATTGTGCCTTCTTCGTATTCCTTGTGGTTAAAAAATCTTGAAATTCGAATATCTTTATTGAATAAAATTTCCGTCTTTCATGACTAATTTTCTATCAGCCATATTAGCAAATGCTTCGTTGTGTGTGACAATTACAAATGTATGACCAAATTCATCACGGAGTTTAAAAAATAATTGGTGTAAGTTATTGGCAGTAGTAGTGTCTAAGTTGCCTGAAGGTTCATCAGCAAAAACTACTGCGGGTTTATTGATTAATGCTCTTGCTACAGCAACTCTTTGTTGTTCGCCACCCGAAAGTTCACCGGGTTTGTGCTGCATACGATCTTCCAAACCTAAATAAGTAAGCAATTTTTTAGCTTCTTCTTCCACCTCTTTTTTGGGTCTATTAGCTATGAATCCGGGAATACAAACATTTTCTAAAGCTGTAAATTCAGGTAATAATTGGTGAAATTGGAAAATAAAACCCAAATTTAAATTGCGAAACTTTGATAATTCTTTGTCATTTAAATTAGTGGTTTCAGTATCGTTAATTGATAGGGTAGTTGTTGTTGCAACCGTAGGTTTATCTAAAGTGCCCAATATTTGCAACAAGGTTGTCTTTCCAGCGCCCGAAGCACCAACAATTGCTACAATTTCTCCTTTTTTGATATGTAAATTAATGCCTTTTAAAACATGTAATTTTCCGTAGTATTTATGTAAATCTGTAACGCGAATCATAGTAAATCGTTTCCACAAAGTAACAAAGTTTTTAGCTATTATAAATCTGTACTCCCATAAATTTTCGTATTTAAATAATAATTAAACGTTAAAAAAGTTATTTTGTTTAATTATTTTGTATATTTGTTAAACAAAAAAAATGATACGATGAAAAGTTTACTTGTTATAGTAACGGTTTTATTAACTTCTTCATGTACGGCAAAAGAAAAGCAATTTGTGTCTGAACCCTATGAAGAACCAATTTTACTAAGCATGAATGAAAATAATGAGATTGCCACTTTTGCTGGCGGATGTTTTTGGTGTACAGAAGCTGTTTTTTTAGAAGTTAAAGGTGTTAAAAAAGTAATTTCGGGCTATATTGGTGGAAACACAGAGAATCCTACTTATAAAGAGATTTCTACGGGAACTACCGGACATGCAGAAGCCATTCAAATTACGTTTGATCCCAATGAAATTGCTTATGAAGATTTATTGGAAATATTTTTTGGAACCCATGATCCTACAACTTTAAATCGTCAAGGCGCTGACATTGGAACACAATATAGAAGTGAAATTTTTTATCATTCTAAAGAACAGAAAGATAAAGCGGAAAATTATATTAGATTATTAGAAACTGAAAAGCTATTCAGTAACCCAATTGTAACGAAGGTTTCTTCTGCAACAAAATTTTATGAAGCGGAGGAGTATCATCAAAATTATTACAATTTAAATTCAAGCCAAGGCTATTGTCGTATGGTGATAGCCCCAAAGCTTGAAAAGTTAAGAAAGTATTATGCATCAAAATTAAAATAGAAGGGAAAAATTGCTATGAACACTACCATTGAAAAAGAAATTTTTGACATTATCGGTGATAATCACCAACTTACGTCTTCGGAAACACCGTTGCGTCCAGATGCTTTCGTGAAATCGGATGCTGAGAAAATGGCTGTAATTGAACAGCATTTCGAAGTAATTATGAACGAATTAGGTTTAGATTTAACAGACGACAGCTTGAAAGGTACGCCATACCGAGTAGCTAAAATGTTTGTTCAAGAAATTTTCTCAGGATTGAATCCAGCGAATAAGCCTAAAATTTCGGTTTTTGATAATTCTTACCATTATGATAAAATGCTGGTAGAAGCGAATATTAGTTTCAATTCTACTTGCGAGCATCATTTTTTACCTATTGTTGGAAAAGCACATATTGGTTATGTGTCTTCAGGCAAAGTTATAGGGTTATCCAAATTGAATCGAATTGTTGATTATTATGCTAGAAGACCTCAAGTTCAAGAACGAATGGTGATGCAGATTTTTAACGAATTAAAGACAGTTTTAGAAACAGATAATGTAATGCTTGTGATGGAAGCAGAGCATTTATGTGTTTCTAGTCGCGGTATAAAAGACGAATCTAGTTTTACATCCACTTTGCAATATGGTGGTGTTTTTAACCAAAAAGAATTCAGAGACGATTTTTATAAATTGATTCAGCGCGCTTAATTTTGGCATGTGTTTTGCTTATTTTGTATTGAAAAAAACAATAGACAATGAGCACCAATGCACTTACCGTTAAAAAAAAGTCAGACCACAAAACTACTAAGTTAATTCTTGGTATTGCATTCGATTTTATTGGAATGATTTCTTATGTGTTTCCTGCTTTGGCTGAAGTTACAGATATAGTTTGGGCCCCAATTGCGGGTATATTATTAGTATCAATGTATAAAGGCTATACGGGAAAAATAGCTGGAATTGTTGGATTTTTAGAAGAAATAATTCCATTTACGGATATAATTCCAACGTTTACTTTGACTTGGATTTACCAGTATATCATTAAAAAAGAAGCATAAAAAAAGGGAGTTGAGTTACTCCCTTTTTAATTTTGAATCTACATATTTTGAGATAAAGCCTAGCTTCATTCGGTCTAACATTTTCTTTTCAAAGTTCCAGAAGAAGTCAAATTGACCAAAAAAAGTTCCAATTACTACCAATAATACTTGGTAAACAGGAAAAATAATTAATAATCGAAAAGGCCAATACAACCACAGCGAAAGATTTTCTTTGGTAATTCCTAACAGCGAAGTTACTGGTTTTGATAAATAAGCAGCTGTAGAACCTGTTATGGCAAATACTATTAAAATTAAAGTAAGTTGTAGGTTAGTTGTGATGTTCCAGCGTTGTTTTAATTTTTTCATCTTAAATTCTTGGTGAAAATCCTCCACCTAAATTAATGTTGTTTGCTTGTTGAAAATAGACTAAATAATTGAAAAGTAGATAGTTTACTTCGTAGCCGTAGTTGATATTTGGATTGTAATCAATTCTAATTTCAAACAGATTTCTGTTTTGCAACGGAAAATTAGCTCTTGTGTTCCATTCCATTACCCAAACTTTGTTTCTTGCTTCAAAATAGGATTGGGAATAATACCCTCTTGGTCGCGCATAGCTTGCTAACCAAGCATTAAATCCAGGATCAAAAATTACTACTTCGTATTCTAACTCCTCATTTGATATACGAATAGTATCATTAGTTGGATTTTTAGCATCAGAAAAATTTCTTTTTTCTTGAGAAGGCGAACAACTCAAGAGTAAAATCAATAACGCTACTATACTGCCAACATACCACTTCATTTTCAATAGATTTTAAGTAGTAAAGATAAAAAAAAGCACCGACATTTGTTGGTGCTTTAACTAATTTTATGTTTTATGGTATTATTTTTTTCCAAAAAGTCCACCAAGCAAACCACCAAGTCCGCCTGATTTACCTTTAGATTTTCCGCTTAAAGCAGTAATTGCATCTTGCATATCCACCTTACCATCACCGTTTTGGTCTAATCCTAAAGCACCACCATATTGTGTTACTAAATCCATTAAACCGCCACCTTTTCCACCAGAGATTGAACCAATGATATCTTGAAGATTAAATCCTTTTTCATTTGGGTCTTTAGCTTTATTTAATAATCCACCTAATATTTGAGGAATCATATTATTAGCTACCCCGTTTGTAGTTTCCTGTGGTAAATTAAATTTAGCTCCTAAACTCCCCGAAACTTTTTCAGTCAATTGTTTAATAACAGGATTGCTACTGTCTAGTTTTGATTTTCCAGACAATAATCCAGCTAAATCGCCTAAGTTACCACCGGTTGCCATTTCTTGTAATCCTGATAACATGGATTTTCCTGTTTCTTTGATTACTTCTTCGTTTTGTTCATTTGGAATGGCGTTGTTTTTTACAACAGCTTCATTTCCATACTGTTTTGCTAATTCTAATAGTTGTTCTAACATAATTGTTTTGTTTTTTTATTTTATAAATGTAATCAATTATTTGTTTTTCAACAAACTAATTATCTGACTAGCTAATTCTGTGCCAATTCTATCCTGTGCTTCTAAAGTTGCTGCACCAATATGTGGAGTTAATGAAATTTTAGAATGCATCAAAATTTGAATTTCTGGATTGGGCTCGTTTTCAAAAACGTCTAAACCAGCAAAAAGTACTTTTCCAGCATCTAATGCTTCCACTAATGCTACTTCGTCTATCACACCACCGCGAGCACAATTGATGATTCCCACTTCATGTTTCATAATGGCTAATTCTTCTTTTCCAATGATGTAACCTTCTTGTGCTGGAACATGTAACGTAATAAAATCGGAATGTTTGAACACATCTTCCAAAGATTCTGTAACAATATCTACATTGATGAATTGACCGTTATAAAAATCTACTCGAATAACAGCTTCGTGAACATATTTGTCGGCAGCAATAACTTTCATTCCCAGTCCTAAAGCCATTTTGGCAACTGCTTGTCCAATTCTTCCAAAACCAATGATTCCCAATGTTTTTCCACGTAATTCAATTCCATTGGCATAGGCTTTTTTCAAACCTTCAAAATTAGAATCACCTTCTAATGGCATGTTTCTATTGGCATCATGTAAAAAACGAACACCAGAAAACAAATGCGCAAAAACCAATTCAGCAACACTTTCTGAAGAAGCTGCTGGTGTGTTAATTACGTGAATTCCTTTTTTTCTGGCATATTCTACATCAATATTATCCATTCCAACACCACCGCGACCAATAATCTTCAAACTCGGACAATTGTCGATGATGTCTTGTCTGACTTTTGTTGCGCTTCTTACTAAAAGTACGGCTACTTGGTGAGTATTGATGAAATTGGCTACTTGTTCTTGTGCTACTTTGGTTGTTATGACTTCAAAACCGCCTTTTTCTAATGCTTTAATACCGCTTTTTGAAATGCCGTCGTTTGCTAATACTTTCATTTTTTGAGTTTATTGTTTATGGTTTGTTGTTTATTGTTGTTTGTTTTGCGACTGTGAACTGTGACTGTTTACTGAACACTTTTTTTAAGTTCTTGCATTACATTTACCAAAACTTGTACACTTTCCAGTGGTAAAGCATTGTACATGGAAGCTCTATAGCCACCAACAGAGCGATGTCCTGTTAAACCTGAAATGCCGGCTTCTTTCCATAGTTTGTCAAATTGTTCTTGATGTGACTCATCTTTCAGTACAAAAGTGGCATTCATTTTACTTCTGTCTTCTTTGGCCGCAGTTCCTTCAAATAATGGATTGTTGTCGATTTCATTGTACAACAGTTCTGCTTTTTGGTTGTTGATTTTTTCGATGGCTGCAATTCCACCTATTTTTTTTAACCATTGCAAAGTCAATAAGGAAGCATAAATTGGAAATACGGGTGGTGTATTGTACATGCTTTCTTTGGCAATATGTTGTTGGTAATCGAGCATATTTGGAATGGTTCTTCCCGTTTTTCCTAGAATTTCTTCTTTTACTACTACCAATGTTGTTCCGGCTGGTCCCATATTTTTTTGAGCACCCGCATAAATCAAATCAAATTGCGAAAAATCTAACACACGAGAAAAAATATCCGAACTCATGTCGCAAACTAATGGCATATTCGTTTTTGGAAACGATTGCATTTGTGTTCCAAAAATAGTATTATTACTGGTGCAATGGAAATAATCGGCATCAGTTGGAATGCTATATTCCTTTGGAATAAAATTATAATTTTCTGGTTTTGATGATGCTACTACAAGTGTTTCACCAAAGTGTTTGGCTTCTTTAATTGCGCCACTTGCCCAAGTTCCTGTGTCTAAATAAGCGGCTTTTCCATTGATTTTCATCAGATTGTAAGGAACCATTAAAAATTCCAAACTGGCGCCTCCCGATAGAAATAAAGCTTGGTAGCCTTTCCCTTCTAAACCTAATAATTCAAGAACTAAAGCGCGAGCTTCTTCCATTACCGCCACAAAATCTTTGCTTCGGTGTGAAATTTCTAAAAGCGATAAACCAGAATCATTGAAATTTAAAATGGCTTGAGCCGACTTTTCGAAAACTTCTTGCGGAAGAATGCATGGACCAGCACTGTAGTTATGTTTTTTCATTACGTATTAGTTTTGTGTGTTGTTAAAACGCAAATTTCGTAATTCTTTCAGAAAAAACGACTTACAATTTACTAATAATTCTTGTGTTTTATTAGCAATTTATTAATTTTTGAGGGAAATTATTTGTGATTTCTAACTTAGATTTCAGTTAAAAATGCCAAAGTATCCACATTATCGGCATAATCCCAAAGTTTAGGTTGTTGGGTTTGTCCAAAATTAATGCTGTTTTCTAAAATTCCATTGGAAACAATGCATTGAATTTGCTCGTGTTCGGTTTGAAGACGATTTTTTAATGAGGCTACATCTTCGTAAAATTCATAAAATACACTAGAAATTGGTGATGAATAACTTGCATCTTCTCTTAAAGTTAAAAATCCATTATCTAACAATTTGTAGTTACTCATCAAATAAACAGCTTTGTTGTAGTCGTAATTGTTGGCGTATTTTTCGTATTTGATGATGTCTTGGTATTCAAAAATAGCTTGAAAAAAAGCATCAAAATTGTAGTTTTTGGGTACAAAAAGTTTGGAAACATTTCTGCAACCTAAACCAAAATAGCGTAAAATATCTTCTCCTAAAAGCACTAAATCTTCATGCGATTCATTTCCAGTTAAAATAGCAACAGAGTTTCTGTTTTTACGAATAATATTGGGTTTTGCACTAAAATAATATTCAAAATAGCGCGCTGTGTTGTTGCTTCCTGTTGCAATAACGGCATCAAAACCTTCTAATTTTCCTTCAACAAACGTTATTTTTTCGCTAAACCTTTGGTCTAGAGTTATCAGATATTGGACTAAAAATTTTAATAAATGTTGGTCATTGGAAGAAGTTTTTACCAAAGCTTTATGTCCAGAAACTAAAACCGAAAGCAAATCATGAAAACCAACTAGCGGAATGTTTCCTGCCAAAATCAATCCAATGTTTTTTTCTTTTTCAACGAATGAATACGGCGCTAACCAAGTGTTTAAGTTAGATTCCGTTAAAGCTTCAGCCCAAGATTTTAATGAAAAAATGACATTTTCAGGTGTGAACCAACCGTTATGCGATTGCGAAAGTTCGATTAAATCTGCCATGGTTTCAAAATACAAATCGTTGTGTAAAACCGAAGTATTTTTGGTATAGTTTTCAGCAGAAAATTGGCGCAAGAAGTTGCCTAATTCAACAAAACTCGATTTTATTTCACTTTGTAACATTTGTATCTTGTTTATAATAGGTTTACGTTGTATTTTTGTGCAAAATTAATCATTTAGTTAGATATAAAGTAGATTTTTCTGAACTTCTAATCTCTAACTTCTAATTTCTAATACTTGAAGCTATGGCAATTATTATAACAGACGAATGTATTAACTGTGGTGCTTGCGAGCCTGAATGTCCAAATACGGCAATATATGAAGGTGCTGATGATTGGCGTTGGAAAGACGGCACCCGTTTGAGTGGAAAAATTATTTTACCTGATGGCACTGAAGTAGATGCAGATGCGGCTCAAACTCCAGTTTCAGATGATATTTATTATATTGTGCCAGGAAAATGTACTGAATGTAAAGGTTTTCATGAAGAGCCACAATGTGCTGCGGTTTGCCCAGTAGATTGTTGCGTTCCAGATGACAATCATGTGGAAAGCGAAGAAACGCTTTTGAACAGACAAGCGTTTTTACATAATGAGTAAGCAAATTTTAATTTTATATCAAAGAGTGTTTTTAAGCACTCTTTTTTTATGAGTTTACTTTTTCTAAATATTTTCATACATTTGATATTCTAATGGTTTGATGGTATGATAAATAAGTTGCTTTTTGTCTTTCTTTTTTTGTCCCAAGTGGTAATTGCTCAAAACTTAGATTTTACAATTACCGTTCGTGATAGTGAAACAAATGCTCCTATTGATGAAGTAACTATTACCGCTTTAAAAACTCGCCAAGGGTTTTTAACCAATGCCAATGGTGTAGCTGTTTTACATTTGAATAAAGTTTCTGATTTAGAATTGGTTCATTCTTCATACAAAACTACAATAGTCAAATTTACTGCTCTAAAAACAGTCGAAATCACTCTTTTCATGGAACCTATCACGCAGCAGCTTGAAGAAGTGGTTTTAACCTTGGAACATCCTCAAGAAATTCTGAAGCAATTGGTAGAAAAATCAAAAAACCAACTCACTATTCCAATAAATTTAAAAGTTTATTTGCGCGAATTTTATAAGAAAAATGACAAAATAGTATTTTTCAATGACGGATTATTGAATTTTCAAGTTTTGGGAAATGTAAAGAATGTAAAATCGGACATATTGGTAGAACAAAATAGAGCCATAGGATTGCTAGATGAAGATATTGATGCGGATGTTTTGGGTTATAATTTAAACAACATCATTGAAAATTATTATCAATTTAAATATTTAGATGAAGTTTTAACAAGTAAGGCTAAAAAACGCTATGATTTTCAAGTGAAAACCTATCTTCCTAACGATGCCTATTTGCGCATTCGGATTACGCCTTTAGAGGAAGTTAAAGGAATTTTATCTGAATTTAATGTGGTGTACGACACTGAAAAAAGGCTTATCATGGACATTTATTCGGTGGTTGCGCCTAGTCGTTTAGAAGAATTGAAAGTGGCTTTTTTAACAAGTAGTAAAATTTTCAAATTAGAGTTCCGCAATGTATTTCGCTTAGAAGATGGACTGTATTATTTGGCTAATTCAAAAGAAGTTATTGGTTTCGAAAAAAAATACAAAAAGAAAAGCCGAAGAATTGAAGTTAGAAATCACATGGTTGTGACCAATTTTGATAAAACATTATTTAAATATGATGTGCATAATATTTTTAAAGACAAATCTTTAATTAATAAAAAATCATTAGTTTTTAGCAATTATTGGGATTATGATTCGGGTTTATTGGCTACTGATGAAGAAAAAGCTGTCATCAAGTTACTGGCTACAACCGATGAAGAAGCAAAAAATGAAGCGGAAAAAGTAAAAGATTAATTACTCCACCCACTCCTTTTATTTAACACTTTGATACTAATCAGGATTACAGTATATTTGCGCACTTTTAAAATAATATTAACTAGTAATTTAAAGTCCCCTTTGGGGATTTAGGGGCTTATGAAAGCAGGAATTGTAGGATTACCAAATGTTGGAAAATCAACTTTATTTAATTGTTTGTCAAATGCTAAAGCGCAAAGTGCTAACTTTCCGTTTTGTACTATAGAACCTAATATTGGTGTAGTAAACGTTCCCGATCCGCGTATTGCTCGTTTGGAAGAATTGGTTAAACCAGAGCGTGTTCAAATGGCAACTGTTGATATTGTAGATATTGCAGGTTTAGTAAAAGGAGCAAGTAAGGGAGAAGGTTTAGGAAATCAATTTTTAGGAAACATTAGAGAATGTAACGCAATTATTCACGTGTTACGTTGTTTTGATAACGATAATATTGTACACGTTGATGGAAATGTAAATCCAATTCGTGATAAAGAAACGATTGATATCGAATTGCAATTAAAAGACTTAGAAACTGTAGAAAAACGTTTGGAAAAAACCAATCGTGCTGCAAAAACTGGAAATAAAGAGGCGCAAGCTGAAAAAGCTTTGTTAGATAGAATTCGCGAAACTTTATTAGCAGGAAAATCAGCTCGTACAGTTGTTCCTCAAAATCAAGACGAGGAAGAATTGATACAAGAATTCCAATTAATCACTACAAAACCGGTTTTATATGTTTGTAACGTTGACGAAGCTTCGGCAGTAAACGGAAACAAATATGTAGACCAAGTACGTGAATTAGTTAAAGATGAAAATGCGGAAGTTATTGTACTTTCTGTAGGAGCAGAAGCAGATATTACCGAGTTAGAAAGCTATGAAGAGCGTCAAATGTTCTTGCAAGATATGGGCTTAACAGAACCAGGTTCGGCAGTTTTAATTCGTGCGGCTTATAAATTATTGAACTTACAAACGTATTTCACTGCTGGAGTAAAAGAGGTTCGTGCTTGGACAATCAAAATTGGCGATACAGCACCAAAAGCAGCTGGAGTAATCCATACTGATTTCGAAAAAGGATTCATTCGTGCTGAGGTTATTGCTTTTGATGATTATTCCCACTTTGGTTCAGAAGCAAAAGTAAAAGAAGCCGGAAAATTAAGAGTAGAAGGAAAAGAATACATTGTAAAAGATGGTGATGTTATGCATTTCCGTTTTAATGTGTAATTCTAGAAAATAGCTATTACAAGTTAGAAAATAGAGAGAACCGCTGAATGATTTTGGCGGTTTTTTTGGGCTTATTTCCAGCTTTTATTACAAGTTTTTTTGTTTTTGCACTATTTTTCTAAGTTTTCAAAGGAGCTTCTTGGGTCGCTCTTCAAAAACAAGAAAAATTAGCACAAAAACAAAAAAAGCTTTCCATTATAATCTGTGGCAGGAAATTCCGTTATAATAGTAATTTTCTTTAATCAATTTCAATGAAAATCATTAAAAAACTACTGAAATACACGGCTATATTAATTTTGTCATTGGTAGCTTATTTACTAATTGTAACTTTGCTTTCATTTGTTACTGTAAATGAAAATTTGGCTGAAAATCAAAAAGAAATTCCCATCTACATTTTAACAAACGGCGTTCATACTGATATTGTTTTGCCTGTCAAAAATGAACATTACGACTGGACAAACCAACTCAAATTTGAACACACTAAATCAAAAGACACGACTTATCAGTTTGTAGCTTTGGGTTGGGGCGACAAAGGTTTTTATCTTGAAACGCCCACTTGGGCTGATTTGAAAGTTAGTACGGCTTTAAGGGCAACATCCGGCTTAAGCTCTTCAGCTATGCATGTCACTTTTTACAAAAATCTAAAGGAAAATAAGACGTGTAAAAAAATTCAAATTTCATTGGAAGAGTACCAAAAACTAATTTCTTATATTAACGATTCTTTTCAAAGCCAATCCGGAAAATTCTTAAAAATAGAAACTGATGCCGTTTACGGAAAACATGATGTTTTTTACGAAGCTAACGGAAGTTATTCGCTGTTTTACACTTGTAATTCTTGGGCAAATCAAGCCTTAAAAGCAGCCAATCAAAAAGCCGCACTTTGGACTATTTCTGACACTGGCATTTTTAGACATTACGAGTAAATTGTTGTTATTTTTCTACTAAGGTAAAAGTGGTTCCGTTCTCAATTTCTGAAGTAATTTCAACATCAAAATTGATTTTGTCTATTAAGTTTTTAACAGTAACCATTCCTAATCCGTTTCCGTAATTGCCAAATCTATCTTTGGTAGTTATGATTTTATTGGGATTAAAAATACTTTCTATTTCAGTAGGTTTCATTCCAATTCCGTTATCTGAAACCTCAATTTGCATTTTATTCTTAACTTTAATTCCCTTGATAATAATTTGTGGTATTTTGTTTTCGTTGTATTTTATACCATTGGTAATTAAATTCAAAAGGATTTGGGAAAATGCTGATTTATCGTTAGAAATAATGATATTAGGTGCTACTTCATTGATAATTTCTGCATTTGCATCAATGTTTGTAAGTGCAGCAACTTCATTTACTAAATTATGTAACGAAAAATTCTGAATGCTTTTTCCGTTATGCTCTGATTTGTAATATTGCAATAAACTTTCGATATATTTTTTTAAATTTTGGGTTGAGGAAGCTATTAGATTTAAATATTCTTGATTGTCTTTAAAATCATCGGTTTTGTTTAAATCAATTAACTCAACTAAATTTATTAACTGGTTCAAAGGCGTATGCAAATCGTGAGAAATTCTCCCAGAAAATTTATTTAATTCGTTAAATTTTTGATTAATACTTTCAAAATTTAGTTGTAATAATCTGTTTTTTAATCTCAAATACAATAAGTGTTCTACTTGTTTTCCTAAGATTTTCAACCCTTTAATTTGATCATCATTCAGGGTTTTACTTTCAAAATCAATCACACAAAGTGTTCCAAGTGGAATTTTATCTTCATCATATAAAATTACGCTGGCATAGAATCCGTCTTTTTCTAACCCGTTGAGTTTGCCTATTGGGCTGTAATCCTTATCTTCCATTAAATTTGGAATGACAATTACTTCTTCATTTTTAGAAATACTTAATGCGCAAAACGACATTTCTTTTGGACTTTCTTGGTGTTCAAATCCTATTTTTGATTTAAACCATTGTCTTTTTTCATCAACAAATGTAATGGTTGATATTGCGGTTTTGCATATTTGTGAAGCAAGAAAAGTGATATCATCGTAAGCAATTTCCGCTTTTGAATCGAAAATTTTATATTGTTCAACAATTTGCAAACGATTTGCTTCTTCAATTTTTTTCATTTTTATCTTTTTCAAAGTTGCAAATATAGCTTTTTACAAAATAGTTTTAACCACAATTTGTCAATAACTTCTGAGGCGAATTGTTTCTAATTTTGGAGATAAATGCTATATTGCACAAAATCCAAAATCTGTCTATGTTAGAGCAAAATCAATATACCGAAGACAACATACGTTCGCTCGATTGGAAAGAGCACATTCGTATGCGTCCGGGTATGTATATCGGAAAATTAGGTGACGGTTCTTCGCCTGATGATGGTATTTATATTCTGTTAAAGGAAGTTATGGACAACTGTATCGATGAATTCGTTATGGGTGCCGGGAAAACCATTGAAGTCACTATCAAAGATAAATTGGTAACCGTTCGCGATTATGGTCGAGGCATTCCGTTAGGAAAAGTGGTCGATGTAGTTTCCAAAATGAACACAGGTGGAAAGTATGATTCCAAAGCCTTCAAAAAATCCGTAGGTTTAAATGGTGTTGGAACAAAAGCTGTTAATGCCCTTTCGAATTACTTCCGTGTAGAATCGGTTCGTGATAACCAACAAAAAGCGGCAGAATTCTCAGCAGGAAATTTGACGCTGGAAGAAGATATTCAAGAAACTACAAAACGTAAAGGAACCAAAGTTTCTTTCGTTGCCGATGATACGATTTTCAAAAACTACAAATACCGAAACGAGTATATCATCAAAATGCTCAAAAACTATTGTTATTTAAATCGCGGTTTAACGATTTATTACAATGGTGAAAAATACGTTTCGGAATACGGATTGAAAGATTTACTGGAAGAAAATATTTCGGCTGAAGATATGGTGTATCCAATCATTCACTTGGAAGGAGACGATATCGAAGTGGCTATTACACACAGTAAATCCCAATATTCAGAAGAATACCATTCGTTCGTAAACGGACAAAATACCACGCAAGGTGGAACGCATTTAGGGGCTTTTCGTGAGGCAATTGTAAAAACTATCAAAGAGTTTTACAACAAACCTTTCGAAGCTTCCGATATTCGTAAATCGATTGTATCTGCGGTTTCGGTTAAAGTTGAAGAACCCGTTTTTGAATCACAAACGAAAACCAAATTAGGTTCTACCGACATCGGTCCGAATGGTCCAACGGTTCGTACGTTTGTAAATGATTTTATCAAAACAAATTTAGATAACTTCTTACATAAAAATCCAGAAGTTGCCGATGCATTATTGCGTAAAATTTTGCAAGCGGAGCGCGAACGTAAAGAACTTTCTGGTATTCGTAAATTAGCCAAAGAACGTGCTAAAAAAGCCAGTTTACACAATAAAAAATTACGCGATTGTCGTGTCCATCTAACTGATGCTAAAAATCCAAGAAGTTTAGAAAGTACGCTTTTTATTACCGAGGGAGATTCGGCTTCAGGTTCGATTACCAAAAGTCGCGATGTAAATACACAAGCGGTTTTCAGTTTACGTGGAAAGCCATTGAATTCTTACGGAATGACGAAAAAAATCGTGTACGAAAACGAAGAATTCAACTTATTGCAAGCCGCATTAGATATTGAAGAATCGATGGAAGATTTGCGTTACAACAATATAGTAATCGCAACCGATGCCGACGTTGATGGTATGCACATTCGCTTGTTATTGATTACGTTTTTCTTGCAGTTTTTCCCAGAGTTAATCAAAGACGGCCATTTGTACATTTTGCAAACACCATTATTCCGTGTGCGAAACAAAAAGGAAACGATTTATTGCTACAGCGAAGAAGAACGAGTAAACGCCATCGAAAAACTAAAACCAAAACCAGAAATCACCCGATTCAAAGGATTAGGGGAAATTTCGCCCGATGAGTTCAAGCATTTTATTGGAGAGGACATACGTTTAGATCCCGTCATGTTAGATAAAGCCACTACAATTGAAGCCTTGTTAGAGTTCTACATGGGTAAAAACACCCCAGACCGACAAGAGTTTATTATCAACAATTTGAAAGTGGAGTTGGATGTTGTTGAAAAGTAAATGTAGCACAAAGTTTCACAATGTAATGCACAAAGTCACACAAAGATATTTTTAACATTGCGAAACTTAGTGAAAACTTTGAGTAACATAGTGTAACAAAAAAATAAATATGACTGAAGAAAACGAAATAAGCCGAATAATTTTAGATTGTGCCTATAAAGTTCATACAAAGTTAGGTCCAGGATTGTTGGAAAAAGTGTACAGAGAATGTTTAGCTTATGAGTTAACAAAATGCGGATTAGAAGTTAAACAAGAATATCCATTTCCAGTTATTTATGAAGATATTAAAATGGATTGTGGATATAGAGTTGATATTCTAGTAAATAATAAAGTTATAGTTGAATTGAAAGTAGTTGAAGATTTTACTATTGAGCATACAGCTCAATGTCTAACTTACATGAAACTATCGGAATGCAGATTAGGATTACTTTTAAATTTTTATAAGAAATCATTAAAGGACGGAATAAAAAGATTAATATTATAACATTGATTTTATTGGTACACAAAGTATCACAATGTAAAGTACAAAGTCACACAAATTAATTTTAAAACATTGAGTTACTTCGTGAAAAACTTTGATAAACATAGTGCTACAAATACATAAAAAGACAAAGTAGAAATATAAACATTGTGAAACTTAGTGCAAAACTTTGATAAACATAGTGCAACAAAAAAATGAAAGACGAAGAAGATAACATCATCCCAGAAGACGACAATTTAGAGAACCAAGACCAGCCTCAAAAAGAGGAAGGTTTTGAGGATATTCATGTGTCAACGGGACATCATTTTTACGAAAACAACGAAAATCCAGAGGATACCATTACCAAAGTTACAGGAATGTACAAGGATTGGTTCTTGGATTACGCTTCCTATGTAATTTTAGAGCGTGCCGTTCCTGCGATTGAAGACGGTTTCAAACCCGTACAACGTCGTATCATGCATTCCATGAAAGAGTTGGATGACGGTCGTTACAACAAAGTGGCGAATATCATTGGGCACACCATGCAGTATCACCCACACGGAGATGCGAGTATTGGTGACGCTATGGTGAACATCGGACAAAAAGATTTGTTAATTGATTGCCAAGGAAACTGGGGAAATATTCTAACCGGTGACGGAGCCGCAGCCCCTCGTTACATCGAAGCTCGAATTTCAAAATTTGGTCACGATGTATTGTTCTCGCCAAAAGTTACCCAATGGCAATTGAGCTACGATGGTCGTAAAAACGAACCGATTCATTTGCCTGTAAAATTTCCATTATTGTTAGCACAAGGAGGAGAGGGAATTGCGGTAGGTTTGTCTACGAAGATTTTACCGCACAATTTCAATGAGTTAATTGATGCGTCGATTAAAATTTTAAAAGGAAAACCATTCACTTTATTCCCAGATTTCCCAACAGCTGGAATTGCAGATGTTTCTAACTATAACGATGGAATGCGAGGCTCTCGTGTGCGCGTGAGAGCCAAAATTGCACCTTTAGATAAAAATACCTTGGTGATTACCCAAATTCCATTTTCAACAGATACTACCAAATTGATTGATAGTATCTTGAAAGCAAACGAAAAAGGGAAAATCAAAATCAAGAAAATTGAGGATAACACCGCCGCTGAGGTTGAAATCGTAATTCACTTACAACCTGGAACTTCGCCAGACAAAATGATTGATGCGTTATATGCGTTCACCGATTGTGAATTGTCTATTGCGCCATTGGGATGTGTGATTGAAAATTGTAATAAGCCTTTGTTTATTGGGGTTTCTGATATTTTGAAGATTTCTACGAATCGTACCTTGAATATTTTAAAACGCGAGTTAGAAATTCAATTAGACGAGCTCGAAGCGAAGTGGCATTTTGCGAATTTAGAGAAGATTTTCATTCGTGAAGAAATGTATATCGACTTCAAATTGTATTCCGATAGAGAGTCGCTTTACAAATATATGTACGACCGATTTGAGCCTTTCAAAAAGATTCTAATTCGTGAAATTGAAGACGACGATTTGCAACGTTTGACGCAAATTCCAATGATTCGTATCACACGATTTGACTCGGATAAAGCTGACGATGCGATTGCGAAATTGGAAGCGGAAATCGAGCAAGTGAAATACCATTTGGATCATTTGATTGATTATGCGGTGGATTACTTTACCAATTTAAAAACCAAATACGGAAAAGGTAGGGAACGCTTAACCGAACTTCGTAATTTTGATAACATCCAAGCGACGAAAGTAGTATTGCGTAACCAAAAATTCTATGTGAATAGGGAAGAAGGTTTCGTAGGAATGGGCTTGAAAAAAGACGAATACGTGGGCGAATGTTCCGACATAGATGATATTATCGTTTTCCTTCGCGATGGAAAAATGATGGTTACCAAAATCGATGATAAAAAGTTCATTGGTAAAGATATTATTCACGTGGCCGTTTTCGATAAAAACGATAAACGTACTATTTACAACATGATGTATCGCGATGGTAAAAACGGTTCTACGTTTATCAAGCGATTCAATGTTTCTGGTGTTACTCGAGATAAATTTTATGATTTAACGCAAGAAAAACCAGGCTCAATGGTATCGTATTTCTCAGCGAATCCAAATGGAGAAGCTGAAGTGGTTACCATTTTATTGCGCCAAGTGGGAAGTGTTAAAAAACTGAAATGGGATGTCGATTTTTCCGATATTGCTATCAAAGGAAGAGCGTCTCGTGGCAATACGGTTACCAAATATCCAATCAAAAAAATCGAACTAAAAGAGAAAGGAATTTCAACTTTACGTCCCAGAAAAGTTTGGTTTGATGACACGGTGCAACGGTTAAATGTCGATGGAAGAGGCGAATTGTTAGGCGAATTTAAACCCAATGACCGCTTGTTAATCATCAACCAATCAGGAAAAGTAAAAACAATAATTCCAGAACTTTCCACCCATTTTGAAGAAGACATGATAGTGTTAGAAAAATGGAATCCAAACAAACCAATTTCGTGTATTTATTTCGATGGAGAAAAAGAGCGTTACTTTGTAAAACGTTTCTTAATTGAAAACGAAAACAAAGAGGAAATTTTCATAACCGAACATGAGAAGTCGCAATTGGAAATCGTTTCTACCGATTGGCGTCCAGTCGCAGAGGTAGTTTTTGCTAAAGTGAAAGGTGTTCAAAAAGAAAATCAAATCGTTGATTTAGAACAATTCATCGCGGTAAAAGGAATCAAAGCTTTAGGTAATCAATTAACTACGGATAAAATTAAGCAGATTAATATGTTAGACCCGCTTCCGTACGAAGAAGTTTTAGAGGAACCTGAAACAACATCAAATGAAAATTCAGATGAAGGTAAAGATAACCAAGATTTCAACATAGAATTAGATGACGATGGACAAATTACGTTGTCTTTAGAATAATGTATAAAACTAATTAATAAAAAGTAAATCAGATGTTTGGAATAAAGCATATAAAATTTGATTCAATGACATATGTTCTCCATTATGTAAATGGAAACATAAAACGAGAAGGTCGTGGTCTTTCCTTTTTCTATTTTTCACCTAATAGTTCAATTGTTGCTATTCCAATGGGAAGTAATGATTTGCCATTTATCTTTAGTGAAACTACTAATGATTATCAATCTGTTTCTATTCAAGGACAAATCAGTTATAAAATTGGTAATCCTAAAACATTATCCGATAACTTAGATTTTACTGTAACGGATGATGGTTTCTATAAAAAAAATGATATAGAAAAATTGAATCAGAGAATTATTAATGAAGCCCAAACTGCAACTGCTTCTTTTATTCATGGGATATCTTTGAAAGACGCTATTCGTTCTGCAAAAAAAATTGAAGCAAACATCTTAGAAGGTTTAAAAACTTCTCAGTCAATAAATATGCTTGGAATTGAAATTTTGAGCGCTAGTATTTTATCGATTCAAGCTTCACCAGAAATGGCTAGAGCTCTAGAAACAGAAACTAGAGAAAAGCTTCAACAAGAAGCGGATCAAGCCATTTATGAGCGAAGAAATTTCGCTGTAGAACAAGAGAGAAAAATTAAAGAATCAGAATTAAATACTGAAATTGCTGTTGAGGAAAAACAAAAGCAAATAGAAGAAAAGAAAATGGAATCGGATGTTCAAAGAGCCGAAAATGATAGGAAATTGAGAGAAATGCAACTAGATGCTGATATTGCAGTTGAAAATCAAAGAAAACAATTAATCGAGCAAAGAACTGCAAATGATAAAAAAGAAGCAGAAACTCAAGGCTTTGTAATTGAAACAACTTTAAAACCATATAAAGATATTGATTGGAAAACTTTAACAGCGCTTAATAATAATCCTGATCCAAAATTTAATATTTCATTGGCATTTAGGCAATTGGCAGAAAATGCAGATAAAATTGGAAATTTAAATATTAGTCCTGAATTATTGGAATCTATTTTGAACGACAAGAGTAATAAAAAATGAGTGTAGAATATGCAATCATTGTTAAAAATAAAACGCGTCTTGAAGCATTAATTGAACGATTTAATACTAGAGATCAAGCAAAGTTTTATATTGAACGTCTTGGCGGAAATTTTAAAGATTATGTTGTTGAGCACGATATTTTTCATCATTCTTTAGAAAAGATTCAAAAACAACTCGCTACAACTTTAAAGAATAAAGTGGTTGAGAGAACATTTTTACCTAATTATATTTTTTCTGAAAAGAATGTAATCGTTGTTATTGGTCAAGATGGTCTTGTTGCCAATACAGCTAAATATTCAAAAGGAGTTCCCATGATTGCCGTTAATCCAGATGTCTCTAGATATGATGGTGTTTTATTACCATTTGATTCTTCAAATTTTATTTATGGGATTGAGAGTGTTATGAATAATACTTTTAACTATCAAACTATGCGCTTTGCTGAAGCATCACTTAATGATGGACAAAAATTATTAGCTTTTAACGATTTGTTCATTGGTGCTTCTTCACATGTTTCGGCTAGATATAAAATTTCATTCAATAACTTAACGGAAGAACATTCTTCAAGTGGTATATTAGTCTCTACACAAGCAGGATCTACAGGATGGTTGAGTTCTGTTTTTAATATGGCTTATGGAGTAGCTGGTATGTTTGAAAAAAATATAAAACTAAAACGACCTAAGTTAAAAGAAAGTGATTTGTTATTTGCTGTCAGAGAACCGTTTCAAAGTATAAAAACACAAATTGGTATAACGGCTGGTTTGTTGAAAGGTCAGAATAACTTGGTAATCGAATCGCTAATGCCAAACAACGGTGTTATTTTTAGTGATGGTATTGAGAATGATTTTTTAAAATTTAATAGTGGAACTATTGCGACTATAGGATTAGCTAATGAAACTGCAAAACTTGTTAAAAACGATACTGGTACTGTTAAAAAATAGTATTGTTTTATTACCATTTTTTATCTCAAATGGTACTTAAAACAATATGTCAACATCTTATATAAAGGAAATGATATTCAAGATTTCAATATAGAAATAGACGACGATGGACAAATTATGTTGCCTTTAGAATAAACAAAAAAGCCTTTCAAATCGAAAGGCTTTTTTGTTTATTGAATATTTTTTAAAAATTCTAAAATTTCCATTTCATTTTTCAATTTCTTTCTCAAAAAGAAGGCAAAACCAAATAAAAATCCATAGCCGCTAACTAAGAGATAAATGAAAAATGGTGTTGAGAATTCCTCCCTTAATGTGGGTATCATCATTGAAAATCCCAATGTGTAAACCAAATAAATAATTGGGGTAACAACAAAGTGGATTTTTTTTCTCCAATCATAAAAGTGGGTAGCTTTTTTACTGTATTCGAGTAAGGGTAATTCGGTTTTTATTAAATTAAATTTTCTTATGCTGATTCCTTCTATCATAATACGAATCAGCATTGAAGCTATCATTAGTCCCAATCCTAATGTAAATAAAGAAAACGAGTGGCTTCCAATCCAAAGAAAATAAGCGATTAAAATCAATGTGGTAAAACCAATAATTAATAGCGTACCCATGTGATTTGATTTTATTTTTTTAGCATGTTTTTCTGCTATTGTAATCAATTCACCTGTAGTTTTTTTATTGTTTGAAATACTTTGTGCATTCCATATATCTTGTAAATTTTCAAATGTTTTCATAGTTGTACACATTCAGTTAAACTTTTTTTAATTCGGTGAATACGAACTCTTAAAGATTCTTCTTTAATGCCTACCACATCCGAAATTTTATCATATTCAAACCCTTCTAAAACCATTAGAATTATTATTTTTCCCGTCTCATCTAACTTTTGAATGCAATCATACATTTTTTTTAGCTGTACATCTTTTTCTTCTGAATAACTTTCCGATAGAAGTATTGGAAATGTATCTGTAGTAATCTCTTTTTTAGTTTTTTTCTTTCTAAGTTGTAACAAACAAGTATTTACAGTTATTCTATATATCCAAGTACTTATACTAGCTTCATTTCGAAACGTGTCTAACTTTTCCCAAATTTTAATAAAGACCTCTTGGGTAGCATCATCCGCTAACGCTGTATCACCCTGAAAATAACCTTTGCAAAGTCGGAATACCTTTGGATAATGCTCTTGATAAATTAAATTGAATTGTTCTTTTTGATTCACGTTAGTTCAGTGCTAGTTTAACATTTTTCAAAAACCATTCTGGCTGATCATACATTACAAAATGGGCGGCATTTTCAGCATAATGTATTACGACATTTGGTAAATTTTTATATTGTTGATTGTAGGTGTTTTTTACCATTTCTGAGTTAGGTGATGTTGCAGCTAAAATTACAACAGGAATTTTAATTTTTGCAATATCTTTTCTCAAATCTAAATTAAGCATATCGATATATCCATAAACATAGGTTTTTCTATCAGATAAACTCATCCATTTGCCTATTGTTTCGTGCTTATTTTTATTTAAACACATAAACGAAATAGATTGTGAATTCATGGTGTCGAATTCGGTCTTACTCATTTTAAGCATCGCATTGCTTTGTGGATTATCATACGGAATAACCTCTCCATTATAATTAGGAATCATTAAAGCAGCAGATCCCGGAAGCGCATCCACTAAAATTGCTTTTTTAAACATATCTGTCTCGGTAGCAGCTAACCAAAGACTAAGCGTTCCTCCTAAACTGTGTCCTAATAACGTAGGTTTTTCTAATTTTTCATCTTTTACGTACTTTATGATTTCCTCTTTAATGGTAACTAACCAAGGTGTTTCAATAGGAGAAACATTTCCAAAACCTGCAAAAGTGAAAATGTGACATTCATTTGTTTTTGATAATTCCGCAACGGTTTCATTCCAAAGTTCACCAGTACATCCAAATCCTGGAAACAATAAAATAGGCGCTCCTTTACCTTTTACATTTACAGTAAAAGCTTTTTGTGCCATCGAAATTTGCGTAAAAAATACCATTGCTAATGCAATTAAAATTGATTGAGTTTTCATGATGTTTTTGTTTAAATTTACCTTTTGATACATCATGTTTCAAATTGTTACATGATTTAATTGATTTTTATCATTTTTCATCCCAATTAAAACATTTAATTTCGTTCCAAAATAAAACACAACAATATGTCAACATTCCCATCAGACATTGAGATTGCACAAAATGCAACGATGTCTCACATTAAAGATATTGCCAAAAAAATCAACATTTCAGAAAATGATTTAGAGTTTTATGGTAAGTACAAAGCCAAATTACCACTTCACTTACAACAAGAAAACCCAAAAGGAAAATTGATTTTAGTTTCTGCCATGTCTCCAACGAAATATGGGGAAGGAAAAACTACCATGTCTATCGGTTTGACGGATGGTTTGAATTACATTGGTAAAAAAGCAATTGCGGTTTTACGTGAACCTTCGCTTGGACCCGTTTTTGGTTTAAAAGGTGGAGCTGCTGGTGGTGGTTATGTGCAAGTGTTGCCCATGGAAGACATCAATTTGCATTTTACTGGCGATTTTTCAGCAATTGAAAAGGCGAATAACTTGCTTTCTGCGGTGATTGATAACAATCTACAAAACACAAAATATTCTTTAAATCTGGATCCAAAATCGATTGCATGGAAACGTGTAATGGACATGAACGATCGTTCTTTACGTCAGATTATTATTGGAGTAGGAGCGAAAGCCAATGGAACTATGCGTGAAGATGGTTTCAATATTACACCCGCTTCAGAAGTGATGGCGATTTTGTGTTTGGCAAAAGATTTGGAAGATTTGAAATTCCGATTAGGAAATATATTTGTTGGAAAAACCTTAGATGGAAAAGCTATTTTCGCTCGCGATTTGAATGTAGTAGGAGCAATGGCAACGTTATTGAAAGATGCTATTAAACCAAATTTAGTGCAAACCATAGATGGAAATCCAGCGATTTTACACGGTGGACCATTTGCGAGTATTGCACAAGGAACCAATACGGCAATTGCCACCAAAATGGGGTTGTCGTTAGGAGATTACGTTGTAACAGAAGCTGGTTTTGGTGCCGATTTAGGTGCGGAAAAATTTTTACACATCAAATGTGAACAAAGTGGTTTGAAACCTGATGCGGTTGTTTTAGTAGCAACCATTCGTGCCATTAAACATCACGCAGGATTAGCTGCTGAAGATTTTAAATCGGAAAATGTTGCAGCAATTGAAAAAGGCTTCTGTAATTTGGAAAAACACATTGAAAACATGCAACAATTTGGATTGAATCCCGTAGTTTGTATTAATGCTTTTCCAGATGATACGCAAGCCGAATATGATAAATTAAAAGAATTGTGTGCTACAAAAGGAGTAACTGCAATAGTGAGTACTGCTTTTGTTCACGGAGGAAAAGGTTCGGCTGAGGTAGCGCAAAAAGTAGTAGAAGAAATTGAAAAAGGAACTGCCAATTATAAACCGTTATACCAACCATCAGATTCAATCGAACATAAAATTAATGTGGTAGCCAAAACGATTTATGGTGCGAATTCGGTAGAGTTTTCTCCAAAATCGAAAGCACAATTGAAAATGATTAACGATTTAGGTTTTGGTCATTTTTCCATTTGTATGGCGAAAACATCAGCGAGTTTTTCGGATAATGATAAGTTAATTGGTCGTCCTGCGAATTTTGATATTACGGTTCGTGAGTTTGAAATTTCTTCTGGAGCTGGATTTGTAGTGCCACTTTTAGGTGATGTGATGCGAATGCCAGGTTTACCAGCAGTTCCAAACGCAGAACGAATTGATATTGATAACGAAGGAAGAATTACGGGTTTGTCTTAGTAGTTTGATACAAAAAATCAATACTAATACAATCTAACCCTAATAGGAATGGAAATAAAAAATGGTGATTACTTAAATCACCATTTTTTATTGAAATGTATAGCAGGAATATGGATTACTGATAAGTCCCGAGCCATTCGTTTCAAAATTATTGTACTCTTTTGGCTGTTCCTTTTTGTTTATTGGTGTCGCCCACAAAGGAATATTCAAACGTATACGAATCAGCGGTTGTGGTTAAAATTTTGATGTGAATGCCTTTTTTTTCTTCTCTGTTTTTGGGTTTTAGGTTTTGTAAAATAAATTCACAATCGTTAACCCATCGTACGGATGAAGAATCGGTTTTTCCTCTGAAAGTTTCTATTTGTATGGAATCATTTCGCTCAAAAACAGAAGTTTCAAGCTTGCCTTCAATTTCTTGTTCGAAGGAGAATTTCCCTAATTTATAATCTTTGCAATTGCGCTCTTGGTTGTAACAAGAAGTGAAAATTACTGCAGAAATTATAAGGTAAAATGGATGTTGTATGTTGAATTTCATGGTTTTGAGTTTTGTTTCAGGTATTACGTTTATGGTTTGTTGTTTGCTGTTTGTTGTTGATTTTTGAACTTGAACTTGAACCTGAACTTGGACAGTTCTATTGCTTATCTCCATCAAACAAACTTTTTATTATGGTGTTGATTCCTTTGTAGATTAAAAACATGGCAAATCCGCAGATGATAATTCCTAATCCTAAAACATAAGGATATAGCGGACTTACTTTATTTTTGAATGCACTATTGATAATAACTGGCCCCATGAATAATGTGGGCAAAGCGCCTGCTAAATATTGTATTCCTTTTAAAAGTATTTTTCGATTTGTTGGCATTAGAAAGTAATTTGGATTCCTATTCCTTTAGAATTATTGACAATATTTACTTCATAATTGGTATTGCTAGCTTGTTTTTGTCCTTGAATTCCTTGATTATAGATGTCAATGCTTTCTTGAATCATTTTCTTTCTTCCTGAAAGTACTGGAATGGAAACAACGGCAAAACCTAAACCAACGTAAGTGATTGCGGTAGGATATTGCACATCGGAAGTGAGTCCAACAACTAAGTCAGCAAAGGTTAAGCCAAGTCCAAAACCCAATAGAAATCCGCCCACTGACTCTTTAGTTCTTGCGCTTGTATACAATTTTAATGCTTCTGGGTTAGATGCCAATAATTGTTTCACTTCATGATTATATAATTGATTGTCATTAAGATAAAATTTGTTGTCTTCTAATTTAATTTGTTGTGAAAAAAGTAAACTTGTAAAAAGCAAACTAACAGTAAAAAATAGTGTTTTCATTTATAAGAATTGTTATTGGTTGTTATAATGTTGTACAGCAGCTCTCACGCTACCTTTTTCTTTTAAAAGTTGTTCGGCTGCTTCGTAGGAAATTCCGGTTTCTTCCATAATCATTTTGGTACCGCGATCGATTAATTTGGTATTGCTCAATTGCATATCGACCATTTTATTGCCTTTTACTTTGCCCAATTGTATCATGGTTGCTGTTGAAATCATGTTCAATACCAATTTTTGAGCCGTTCCCGCTTTCATTCTTGAACTTCCTGTTACGAATTCTGGACCTACAACAACTTCAATAGGAAATTTTGCAGTTAAAGCTAGCGGACTTCCAGCATTGCAAGTGATGCAAGCGGTTGTGATTCCATTCGAATTGCATGTTTCCAAACCGCCAATTACGTATGGAGTTGTTCCAGAAGCAGCAATTCCAACGACTACATCATTTTCATTAATATGCCATTCTTGTAAGTCTTTCCATGCTTGTTTGGTATCGTCTTCTGCGAATTCTACGGCTTTTCTTATGGCAGTATCGCCACCAGCAATAATTCCAATGACTAAATCAAAAGGAACACCAAACGTGGGCGGACATTCCGATGCATCTACAATTCCTAATCGACCCGAAGTTCCAGCGCCAATGTAAAACAAACGACCACCTAATTTCATTTTTTCCACAACAGCAGTTACAACGGCTTCTATTTGCGGTAAGGCTTTTTCTACTGCCAATGGAACGCTTTTGTCTTCGTTGTTGATATTCGCCAACAAATCCGTAACCGACATTTGTTCTAAATGTTCGTATTTGGAAGCTTGTTCGGTGGTTTTAATAAAGTTCATGGGTTGCTAATTCTCAACCAAAGATAAAGGAAAAAAAGTTCCTCACAAAGTGATTTTTTTAGAAAAAGAAAAAGTTGAAAATGAAGTTTTTTTGAACCATTAAGAAATTAAGTTTCATTTAGAATGGTTTAATGTTTCTTAACTTCTTAATGGTTTAAATTTTAGAAGTAAATTTGGTTTTATTAATGCGAATGTCCCATTTCCATGAAAAAAGCCAATAAAAAACCCAAAACAATCATGGTAATTTTTGCTAAATTGAATTTGTGTCCTTCGTTGCTTTCAAAAATAATAGTGGAAGAAATATGAAATAAAATTCCAACTACAACAGCCGAAATTTCTTTGGAATAATGTTGGGCAAAATGCATTTTTTCAGCTAAAAAAGTTCCTAGTGGTGTCATTAAAGCAAAAGCAAACATAAAACCGAAAACCATTTTCTTTTCCATTTTGGCATTCACAAAAAACAAAGTCAAAATGATGGCAATAGGAAAGTGATGTACGGCAATCCCGTAGGCTAAATTTGAATTTTCTTGGATAGGAAAACCTTCCAATAACGCATGCAAACATAAGCTAATGAACAACAACCAAGGAATATGATGCAATTCGTCATTATTATCCGTGTGAATGTGAACATGACCATGTTCGGCGCCTTTAGAAAAGAATTCTAAAACAATTTGGAATAAAATTCCAATCATGATGAACAATCCAACAGGCAAACGGTTTTCATGTTCGCCTTCGTGATAGTGGTGATGTCCTTCTTGAAATAATTCGGGTAATAAATGTAAAACCGTTAACGATAATAAGAAAGCACCACTAAATGCCAAAAGCAATTTGATGTTTTTCTTTTTTTGAGGTTTTAAGAACAAAGCAACCAAAAAACCTGCAATTACCGCGAAAAATGTAATGATATATTGCATTATTTGAATATCATAATTAAACGTTCGGATTGGTTTTTGTAGAATTTTCGCAATTTGTAATCGCCAAAAATATCCAATAAATAAATACCTGCTTCTTCCATCATTTGTTCAAAATCTTCCAATCGTAGCGCTTGCACTTTTTCGATGAAATGAAAATTTTGTCCGTCGGCTTCAAACGTGATTTCTTTGAAAATATGTCCGTCTTTTAAATAACGTTTTAAGTGAAAATCAATACCTTCCACCGTTTTTATTTCTTCGGGAACTAGATTTTCCAAAACATAATCCACATTCATGAAATCGATACAAGCAAATCCGGTTTCGGTTAAACTGTTGTGAATTGCTTTTAGCGTTTTGAAGTTATCGGCGTCATTTTCGAAGTAACCAAAACTGGTAAACAAGTTGAAAATAGCATCGTATTTTTCATTGCAAGTTTCGCGCATATCGTGCACTTTGAAATGCAGTTTTTCATTGGCAAACTGACTCGCTTCTTTGATACTGTTTTCAGATAAATCAGCACCAGTAACGTCATAACCTAACGAATTCAGGTAAATCGCATGCCGACCTTTACCGCAAGCTAAATCTAAAATTTTTGCTTCTTCGGGCAAGTTCAAATAGTGCGTGAGATTGTCCATAAACAATTGTGCTTCTGTATAATCGCGGTCTTTGTATAAGATGTGGTAATAAGGTGTATCGAACCAAGAAGCGAACCAAGTTGACGTGGATTGGTTGTTTATGGTTTCTGGTTTATTGTTAGTTACTGACATTATTCTGATTTCATTTCTTTCAAGTGGCAAATTTAATGTATTTTTGCACAAGATTACGAAATATTGCATTGGCAATTGAATTTTGTAATGGAACTTGAATGGGAAGCATGGAAAATTTTAAAATGGTGGCCAAAACCTTTTTTGGCTTCGAAGAACTTTTAGCGAAAGAATTAACGCAATTAGGTGCTCAGCAAGTAGCTTTGGGTACTCGAGTAGTTTCATTTGTTGGCGACAAAGGGTTTATGTACAAAGCTAATTTAGCTTTACGAACCGCTATCAAAATATTAAAGCCGATTAAAACATTTAAAGCGTATAACGACAAAAGTTTGTACGACGGCATGATGAAAATTGATTGGTCGGAATATATGAACGAACATCAAACATTTGTTTTTGAAACTACGTTGCATTCGGAGCATTTTAATCACAGTCAGTTTGTGGCTTTGAAATCGAAAGATGCTGTGGTGGACCAGTTTCGTGATAAAACAGGCAAAAGACCAAACATTGACAAGGATTTTCCAGATGTACGTTTTCATATTCACATTGATCGTGATGTTTGTACGGTTTCTTTAGATACTTCGGGCGAATCGTTGCACCGTAGAGGCTATAAATCGGCTACGAATATTGCACCAATCAATGAAGTTTTGGCTGCAGGCATGTTGTTGTTATCAGGTTGGGACGGACAATCACATTTCTTAGATCCGATGTGCGGAAGTGGCACCATTTTGGCAGAAGCAGCAATGATTGCTTGTAATATTCCGGCGAATATCAACCGAAAAGAATTTGCTTTTGAAAAATGGAGCGATTGGGACAGCGAATTGTTTGATAAAGTGTTGGAATCATTATTGAAGAAAACACGTGAATTTCATTACACCATTACGGGTTACGATAAAGCGCCAAGTGCTGTTGCCAAAGCGAAAGACAATATTAAAAATGCCAATTTAGACGAATATGTAACTGTGAAACAAGCGAATTTCTTCGAAACCGAAAAAACTACCGAAGGTCCGTTGCACATGGTGTTTAATCCGCCGTATGGAGAGCGTTTGGATATTGACTTGGAACGTTTTTATAGAGAAATTGGCGATACTTTAAAACAAAGTTACCCAAATACCAATGCTTGGTTTATTACTGCCAATTTAGAAGCGTTGAAGTTTGTTGGGTTAAAACCAAGTAGAAAAATTAAGTTATTCAACGGAAAGTTGGAAGCCCGATTTGTAAAATACGAAATGTACGCCGGAAGTAAACGTACTAAATTTAAAACCCAAAACGAAAATTAAAAATTTGCCTTATGATTGCTAAAAAAACCAAAGCCTTTTTATACAATTTCTTCGGATTTTCTGCTTTTTATATTCCTGCGTATTTGTTGATTATGAATTTTACTTATTTGCAAGGATTTTGGATTGCTGGAACTGCCTTTATGGTTTCTTTGATTTTATCGCCAAAATTTCAATACATGAAAACCGCTGATGGTGAAAAGATTTTCATGAAATGGATTTTTACTAAAGGGATTAAGGAAGTGGGGTAGTTTTTCTTCATACTTTAAAAATGGCGAGTAGGCATAAACAGCTTTTTTAACGTTTCGCCACTTGGCGAAGGCGGGGATTTTGAAAAACAAATTAATCAAGAGGAGCAAAAGCTTCAGAGAACTACTCGGTGTATCTTTACCGAAATCCCCCGCTTTTGCCAAATGACTGTTACCACACGTACTTTTTGTTATTTCGTCCATTGTCGTTTTCGTTTTTCTCTGTACCATATTGCAAGTCCGAGTAGGATTGTCAAAAGTATTAAACTTGGTTCGCTCATTCTTTGAGTATCTTCACCGAGGTCTAAAGATTTGTTTCCTGATAAAGCTTGTTCTTGTTTCTTTTTCAACATTGTTTTTTGTGCTTCGTTCTCTACCACCAAATAGGAGGTTACGGGTGTCATTACCTTAGAAATGAAACTGTACTTTACCATATTCAACCATTCTTTGTCCGAAATTTCAGGATGTAGAATTTGAGAAGTCCATTGCCCTTGCATTTTCAATGCAGATTGCCAATTTTTTTCTTTAATTTCTGATTCAGAAACTTCAAAAATGTCTTTTTTCAAAATGATGCTTGGTTCATTGTTGTTTGGCAAATAGGCAATTGAATTGTCTGATAGCTTGTATTCCAAAACAGTTTCACAAAACATACACTCTCGTTTTATTTCAGGAAGTTCTTTTAATGGATTTTCAGTTAAAGAATGCTCTCTTAAATTTCCTTTTTGGTCAAGATTGAAAAACAAGTTGCTTTCAGGGAAAGTAAATTTTAAGTCTGCAAAATCTTTGTCTATAACAGCATTTTGTATACTATTAGTCACTACTACAATTACCGGGTATGTTTTTGATTTCTCTTGGTAGGCTTTGTTTAATGTTGTTCTTATTGCTCTGTCTAAGTAAAAACCGCCTTCAAAAGTTTGATTTTTAAATTGTTCTTTCCAATCTTTATCAATCGTAGCGGTAGTTACGTAGCTGTTTACAAAACTGATTTTTGCGTTTTCCGAAAGTGGTTTGTTCTCTACTACTATTTGTTCAATTCTTTTAATGAAATCGGTTGTATTACTGTTTTGGTTTTTAGAGGCGTCAACCAAAAAATGGAAATATGGTTTACGTTTAACAGAATTCAATTGTTGTTTTTGTTGTGCTGAAACATAAGCTATGTTATCAGTTTCAATGTTTTCATAAATGGTTTCTTCAATGTTTCCTAGTTCAACAATCTTGTTGTCAATGTTGAGCTTCATGGGCTCTTTATGTAAGAACTCTATTCCCGTTTTTCTCACTTCATCTTTTGCAAAAGGAAATACTCTAAATGCAACTTTATTCCCTGTCAAATAATATAGAATTCCTGGGTCTCTATTTTCATTTCGGATTTGTGAAAATATCCACATTGCTGATTTTTTCTCTGCCAAAATACCAGGTTCTTTTACATCACCTACATAAAGATAGTAATCGCTAATCCAACAACCTTCGGGTAAATTAATAGTTGTGGCATATTCAGAAAACCAAGTGTTTCCACTTTTGTTGGTTATTTCCAAGTCAACCCAACTTTTCCAAGCATTTTGAGATTTATCGTAAGTGCTATTTGTGGAAATATTACTTATTTGAACATTGTCGTTTTGGATGTTTTCAGGTCGTAATTCAAAGGTGGTTTTGCCAAAAAATATTTTTTCAATGGTGTTAATTTTCGAGTCAGACAAAGTAAGATTGTCCATAACCAACCAATTGAAATACGAAGACAAGTAAGGAATCCCATTGCCAAATATTCCGCCCCTGCTATCCCTGTGGTCTTTATGGCTTTTTATAACAATGAGTGTTTTTTGAAGCGAAACTTTATCAATGTTGTATTGTTTTGAGTAATCAGGGCTATATAAATATGAAAGGGTTTCGTTTAAAACGCTTTTGTCTTTTAAATATGTTAAGGTGATAAAAGCGGGAATTACCAAAAAGCTCAATAACGAAATCCCGATGATGAATTTTTTGGAAAGCTTTGTTTTCAAATAAGTAAAATCCTTTGAAAGTTCGTTAATGTGAATAACGAAAAGCAGTAAAGGGGTCAGCATTAAAAATCCTGTTCCGATTGCAATAATTGCAATTATTGATAAAGGTAAAAAGGGAAGAAAAACTAAAAAGAAATAGAGCGTGTAAGTAAAAGTTATGCTTCTTCCTATAAACAAAATTATTCGATATAGTTTGTTTTCAAGGTTGGGTAAGCAAACTAAGATGCCATTTACAATTGCAAGAATGTAAAACCAAGCATTATTGAAATCTCCAAAAATTCCCGAATCACTCGGTCCGAAATTATTAAATAGGAGTCCATTGTTTACTGATAATCCAATTAATGGTAGAACTAATGCAATCGGAATTTTCCAAGCTAGTTGGTATTTCTGCCAAGCTTCTGCTTTTTTAGAAGCGAGAATATAAACGCCCCGAATTAAGAAAAAGAGGAAAACTAAAGTAGCTGTAATAAAAAGAATCACCATTGCGTGAACGCTAAAGCCTCTGTCAAATGGTTGCCATAAAGGAAGAATGATTTGAGTAAATATGTAACCTGAAATCGGAATACCAATTGCAATTAAAAAGTTTGCCCAAGCTTTGTGTTCTTTGTTTTCAGGTGTAAAATGAGAAACCAAAACAAATAATGAATAGGCAAGGGTTGGCATTAGAAATGTGCCAACATATAAAAAGATGTTGCCCGAAACCATCCATTGAGGGATTGAAAAAGGAATGATTTTATCTAAATGGTAGCCATAGAGGTAAATGAATGGTATGTAACAAAGTAGGGCTATTAAACCAAACCATACAGAAACATTCTTTTTCTTTAAAGTCAGATAAACTGCATAAGCAAAATTGAGCAATCCTAGAAATCCTAGCGAAAGACCAAAAAAATTCCAAAGTTGGATACTGCTTTCTTGCAATAAAGTTTTAATAATATTGAACTGACCAAAGAACAGGAAAAACAACACGACCAACGGTAGCGTGTTTATGACAAAAAGCCATTTAGGATTAAGCAAATTTCGCATTGTATTGTTTGTGTTTTAAAAATTTTTCAATAAGGGCGTAAGCCAAAATAAGGAATGTCAGGTTAGTTGTTATACCAATAGCTTCGTGTATAATATGTTGATGATTCATAAAAATGCTTTCTGTCTGAGATTTTACAACAATTGAAACGAAAATCCTTGATGTATTTACAAAGATGGTCAGTAAGTAAGCTACAAATAAAGAAGTCGGAATCGTCAAGAATTTGTGTGTAGACTTTTCAAAGTGTTTTACTATCAAATAAGTAAAAAGAAGGAAGCACAAAATCCAAAAATTAAAACCCGAACAAGATTTGTCAATAATAATGTTTAAGTGTTCGTGGAAATATCCGCTGTCTGAAATATAAACAGATTGAGAACCTGTCAAAACTCCAACGAGTTTGTCGGTCGGTTTGAGAAGAAAGGTCAAGTCGTTATTGTCAGCAAGTGTAAAACCAAATTTAAGTGAGATAAAAAGTCCTACTGCTGTCAAATAATATGGTATGTTCTTGTTTGTCTGCACTGTCTTTTTAGTATGTGTGGTAACTTGTTTATGTGCTCAGTTTTTTGCTGTTTACTTGTACAAATCTAACCACTTTGGACAGACATGCTCAACTATTGTGGCTAATTTAATACTTTTTTTAATACTTTCTCTATTTTGATGATAATCTATTCTTTTATTATACAAGCGCATTCGTAATTTTCGTTAATGTAGAGTAATGATTCTTCAATTACTGTTTTAAAATTTTCTCCATTTTTCTGCCTTTTGCTAGTTCGTCTACGAGTTTGTCTAAATAGCGTACTTGCTTGGTTAATGGATTTTCAATTTCTTCAATGCGATACCCGCAAATCACACCTGTAATTAGCGTTGCATTAGGGTTTATGTTGGCGTTTTTGAAAAAGGTTTCAAAAGTTACGTTTTCGTCAATCAATTCTTGAAGTTTTTTGGTATCAAAACCGGTTAACCAATGCATCACCTCATGTAATTCTTCAACGGTTCTGCCTTTGCTTTCCACTTTTTTAACATAATGCGGGTATACTGAAGCAAATGTCAATTTTGCGATTCTTTCGTTGTGTTCGGGAGTTACTTTCATTTTGTCTACTTTTCATTAAAACTTTCTATAAAAATTGGGAAATTTTTGAAAGTATATATTATGTTTTTTACATTTCCTGGTTGAAATTCACCAACATTAATTAATTCTTCATTGAGCGATTTCGTATTATAAAAGAACCAGTAAGTTTCATTATTTACATTTAATTTTGAAATTTTTTTTCCAATCTTTCCTTTTGTAATATCTTCAACTTTATTTGTAATTTTCTCAATTGAAATTTTGTTTTTAATTACGATTACCAAGCTGTCTTCTCCTTTTTCATAATATAAAATTTTATTGTCTCCTAAATCCTTTGTTCTAAATAACTTGTATTTGGTTTGAGAAAATAGTGAACTTGAACATAGAAATAGAATAGCCGTAAATAAAATTATTTTATTCTGAGTTAATGATGCCTTTTTATATGAAATTTTATTTGTAAGATTTAGCATAATTTAAAATTTAATTTATAGCTTCATTTTTTATTTTAATTCACAGAATCAATCAGTTCAAAATCAAAATTTTTTCCATTAACCATTTGATAACTAAAAAGAGATTTCCCATAAACATGACCGTCACTGTAGTCTGCAATCAACCATTTGTAACTCAAAATTTCGATATTTTCAAATTCCATTTTGCCTCCTAGGGTTGCTTTTATTGGAATTAATGTTACTTTTTCACGCAGTGAATTTTCAATAGCTTTTTTAAAATCTTGAGTATTTGAATTTTCAAACATAGTTCCATCTATTTCATCTTCAAACCAATAGTTGTTTTCAAGTTGAGCTTTTTGTAAAGCCATTTTTAGTGAATCATTTTCTTTTTGTAATTCATGAATTACTTCTGCATTGCCATTATTGGATGATTTACTATCAATCTTTTCACAGCTAGATAAAGAAAATAATAGAATAGAAGTGAATATAAAAGGATACTTTATATGTAAATTAATAGATTTCATATCGTTTGAAGAGGGTTATTTAATTATTTTTCTAATTGATGATAAATATTTTATGGATATTTTAAATTAACTAGGTTTTTTAAAATCAATTTATTTTTAAACTTCTCTGTAATTTCAAAAAATTAGTTTTTAAATTTCCTTTTAATGAAAGTTAATAGATTGTTTAAAATGTTATTTTCTATTTTATTTAAACTTTCCTTTGATTCAATAATCTCTAACTCTCTTTCTGGTATTATGAATTGATTGTAACTTGTAAACAATAGTGATATAAATAAATAGTTTATTATAAAAACACTTGAAATTATTAATAATTTCAATCTAAAAGTTATCTTTTTTACAGCTTTTTTTTCTTTGATGCATTTTGCTGAAAAATAAAATAATAGGATTATGTTTAAGAAAATTACAATCAAATTACTTGAATTGTTTTCACTAAGTATAAGAAATAGGAAAAAAGAAAATATAAATGATAAAATTATTGAATATATAAAGTAATAACTTCCCCATTTTAATTCTACTTGAAATTTTTGCGATAATTCTTCTGTTTCCATTCTTTTAGGCTTTCTTATTGCGTAATCTTCGTATTTATATCAGTTTTACAATATTTTTTATAACAGTCAAAGATTGAACTTAAATCAAATATAATAAAAAACCACAAAAAAAGCAAAGCCGGTAGCTGTAACTAACCGGCCTTAACTAACCAAAAATTATAAAAAGAAAACAATTAACGTCAAATTGATTCGGCAATTAGGAAATAAATAGGCATTCCTAAGGTGATGTTGATAGGGAATGTTACCGCTAATGCCATGGGTAAAAACAAACCAGGATTGGCTTTGGGAACGGTAATTTTCATAGCTGCTGGTACGGCAATGTATGAAGCACTAGCGGCTAAGATACCAAAGATAAATCGGTTAGAAATATCGTCGGTTACAAACGAACTCAACCAAGTGAAAAAACTTCCGTTGATCAATGGAATAATCATGGCAAACAAAAATGGGAACCAACCGTGAGCAAAGAATGATTTCAGTTTTTTTCCGCTGGTAATTCCCATGTCCAGAAGGAAAATAGCTAAAAATCCTTTGAACAAATCATTGGTAAATGGTTCAATGCCTTGCGCTTGTTTGGCACTAGCTAAATATCCTATAACCAAACTTCCAAGAATTAACAATACGCTTCCATTAGTAAATGAATGTTTTAGTATTGTACTTTTCTTAATTTGTGTTGTTTTTTCTTTATTGAAAATCGAAATTAAAATCAAACCTACAATAATGGCTGGTGATTCCATTAAGGCCATAATAGCTACCATATACCCATGTAAAATCATATCTTGTGATTCCAAATAGGAAACTGCTGTTACAAAAGTCACGGCGCTAATTGAACCGTAAGCTGCGGCAATGGCTCCAGCATCGTAAACCGGTAATTTGCGTTTTAAAATGAAAAAAGTATAGACAGGAATAGCTATAGAAATGGCAATTCCAAAAAGCATTGACCAGATAATTTCTCCTGTAATAGGTTCGTGCGAAAGTTCTTGTCCGCCTTTGAATCCAATGGCGAATAGTAAATACAACGAAATAAATTTGGAAGAATTTTGCGGAATCTCTAAATCACTTTTCAGATAAACAGCTAAAATTCCTAATATAAAATAGAGTAATGCGGGATTGGTTAAATTTTCTAGTAAAAGGTCTAAATTCATGAATTACATTTTTAAGTGTGTTGTTGTTTTGTGTGTGGCGCGTTCCAAACGGTCGTTGATGGTACAACCCAATCCGTAATCGGGAAAGCGTTCTGCAATGATGATGTCGAAATTTCTGCTGTCGAGTTCGTGCATGGCGTCGTATAAACGAGCGGATGCGGTTTCAAAATCCCCATTGGAAGCCAAAACTATTTGTTGGTCTAATGGTAAATTATTAATTGGTTGATGGAATAGGAGCGCACCCACTTTTTTATCCGCGTACCAATCAATGTCTTCTGATAAGGTTCTTGACAGGATGAAATCGGTTTTTGGTGCGTAGTGTTTGAGTAACATTCCTGGCGCTTTTGGGTTGCTTTCTGATTTGTTGAAAACGGTAACTTTCCCAGTAATTTTTTCAATTGCTTCCAATGGAACAGCACCGTAACGATACAATTGAACTTTATCTTTTTCAAATCCAATGATAGTTGATTCTACTCCAGCTTCGCAAGAACCGCCGTCTAAAACCAATGGGATTTGGTCTCCAAAATAATTTTCAACATGAATAGCTTTCGTTGGACTAATACTTCCAAACGGATTGGCACTTGGCGCTACCAACGGAAAATCTAAATTTGCTAGTAATTCTAATGCCATTGGATGTTTTGGAACCCGAACAGCTACCGTGTTTTTTCCTGCGGTTATGGTATCCGAAATATGCGGTTGTTTCGGTAAAATTAAGGTTAAAGAACCTGGCCAAAACGCTCTCGCTAATTCCCAAGCTATATCTGGAATATCGGTGGCTACGAGCGGTAAATCATTCAAACTTTTAATATGAACAATCAACGGATTGAAGCTTGGTCTTTTTTTGGTAGTAAAAATGCTTTGAATCGCATCTTCACTAAACGCATTTCCTGCCAATCCGTAAACGGTTTCAGTGGGTAAACCAATGATTTTGTCTTGGTTTAAATGATGAACGGCTTCTTTAATATTGGTACTAATCATAAATTACGGATTACAATAATCACAATACATTGGGTCTTCTTTTTCTATTCCGTTTGGGAATTTTTGATCTTCTTTATGATGGCATTTTTGGCATTCCAACACATATTTCAAAGTAGATTTTGTTGGCAAATTACATATTGAACAACGCAAACCTTTCACTGCTTCGGTGATACTAAAACCTGGTGTTTCACAAATAGGACAACACGATTTCATCTTTTCTACCAAATTTTCTGTAGCTTGAGCAATCACTTGCATTCGTGTTGGGTTATACAAGGCGCGCATATCGGTTTCGATGTAACAGCTTCCAAATTCTTTTTTGATGTATTGAAATTCATATTCCAAATCTTCCCAATTGTTTATTCCTTTTTTTTGGTAACTAAAGTCTTCTTTAGTAGGTCTTAAAATCACCGCGTGACTTGGAAATTTAGCTTTGTTTGCAAAAGCTATTAATTCTGTTTCTGTTGCTATTGTACTGGCATCAAAATTGGTTTCTAAACTTAAAGTTCTTCCAATGATTTCAAGGTTGTTCTTTTTATCAAGAAGCAGTACCAGTTCGTCATCAGCAGCTGCAAAAAATACTGATGGATGATTTCCAAAAGAACCTTCGCTTGCAATTGCCAAATCATATCCTTCTAGTTCCATTGCGAGTTGGCACTTTTTTCTCAAAGTGGTCAATGGGTCATCTTTGCGATTAATTTCTCCACTAAAAGTTCCGAGTGAATCGGTGTCAAACTGGGTTGCAAGCATTGGTTTAAGTTCAAATGCTTCCATCAAAGGTGCAATAACTTGCTCTTTTTTGTGCTTGGTTACAATAAGGATTTTCCGATTAGCGAACAGCTTGTAATTCATTCTCGTATGAAATTTCAATGACTGATTTAATCACTAAATTTTTATTTTCCAGTTGTGCTTCTTTGAGAAACTGAGTAATGTAATGAACAGATTTTGTCAGTTTTTCAATATTTTCCTCTGCTTCTTTATCATCTTTACCAAAGCGAATTTGCGAACTAAAATTCTTCACTTTATTGAAATTGATGTTTTTATTGTACAAATCTAAAAGCATTTCTTTAGCTTCACTTGGTGTGTAGCTTCCTTCAATCAAACTAATTTTTTTTGTGGTTTCCATTGGTAATAATAATTTGGTTAGAAATAAAGCGTAAAGTAAAAAGTAGTGCGAAAATCAATATGCCAATTAATAATTCTGTTGAAACTGTATCATTTATTAGAAAATACATGCCAATGATTAATACATCAACTAGGGTAATCAATAAAAGAATTAAAAGATTTGTTTTCATATTGCATTAATTTTATTGCCCTTGTCCCATTGAAAATGCATTAACTCCTTCAAATTGATATAAGTTCTCAGTTTTTATAACATCAATTGCTTGTGCTGAGGCATTTTGAAGAATTTCGATAATTTCTTTATGGCTCAGTTCAAAATTTTCGTCATTTACAAATCGGCATCGCCAATGATCGGTGCAAAATGTTTCTTCAAAGCCGTTTGGCCATACTTTGATTCCTCTGTTGGTAATCATTTTTAGTTTCAGCTGTTCACTTTCAATGGCTTTTAGCATTTTTCCTAATTCATCGGCTTGACTTCCAGACCAGTGTACAAATACATCAACCCCAACTAAATCTTTCTTCTTTTGTTTTGGTCTCACGTATTTTGGAAGTACAATTGGTTTCACCTCTGAATTATCAACACCTTTGAGTTGTTTTGGTTTTTTGCCTAAGTTTTCAATTATTTTAGCTGTAAATTCAGTTGTTGATACTTTTTTGAAACTCATTTTTTCGTCAAAAATATCAGCGGTGTGAAATCCTTCTTCTATAGTAGTTAACCATGCGTTTTGAATTTCTGTAGCTTCTTTACTCATTCCCATGTGGAATAACATTGCAATGGCAGCTTGTAATAAGCCTGAAGGATTGGCCATATTTTTTCCAGCAATATCTGGTGCAGAGCCGTGAATAGCTTCAAACATAGCGCAAGTTTCGCCAATGTTTACCGAACCTGCTAATCCCACAGAACCCGCAATTTGAGCCGCTACATCTGAAATGATATCGCCATATAAATTTGAAGTTACAATGACATCAAACTTTTCAGGTTGGTCCGCCAAAAGTGCAGTTCCAATATCGATAATCATGTGATTGGCTTGAATTTCTGGATATTCTGCTGCAATTTCTTTGAAAACTTTATGAAATAAACCGTCTGTTTGTTTCATAATGTTGTCTTTTGAGAAACAGGTTACTTTTTTTCTGCCATAATTTTTTGCATATTCAAAAGCATATCGAATGATTTTCTCGCAACCTGGACGACTTATCAATTTTAGACATTGGATGACTTCGTCGGTTTGTTGGTGTTCAATTCCAGCGTATAAATCTTCTTCATTTTCGCGGATAATTACAACATCCATTTTAGGATATTTTGTTTCCACAAATGGTGCGTAAGAAACACATGGACGAATGTTAGCAAAAAGTCCCAATGCTTTTCTTGTGGTAACATTTAAACTTTTATAGCCACTTCCTTGAGGTGTGGTGATTGGCGCTTTTAAATAAATTTTATTTTCTCTAATGGTATCCCATGCCGTTTCATCTATTCCTGAAGAATTTCCATTTAAATAAAGGCTTTCTCCAATCTTGATTTCATCATAAATTAGTGGAACTTTAGCAGCTTCAAATATTTTTAAAACTGCCTCCATGATTTCTGGACCAATTCCGTCTCCTTTTGCTATTGTAATTCTTTTCATTTTATTATTTTTTTTGATACAGCAAAATTGTATATAATTTTTCATATATTTTTATTTATCTTTGCAATGATATATATAAAATTATTTTATGAATTATACATTAAATCAACTCCGAATATTCCTTAAAGTAGTGCAAACTAAGAGTGTGACAAAAGCATCGGAAGCGTTACATTTGACACAACCAGCAGTTTCCATTCAATTGAAAAATTTTCAAGATCAATTTGAAATTCCGTTGACAGAAATTGTAGGACGAAAGATATATGTAACTGATTTTGGGAAAGAAGTGGCTCACGCCGCTGCGGCAATTTTGAGTCAGGTTGAGGCAATTAATCATAAATCATTGGCTTACAAAGGTCAATTGTATGGGAAATTGAAAATTTCGGTGGTGTCAACAGGGAAATATGTTTTGCCTTATTTTTTGTCGGGTTTTATGAAAACGCATGATGGCATTGAATTGGAAATGGATGTAACTAATAAAAATAAAGTTTTAGAAGCATTGGAACAAAACGAAGTAGATTTTGCCTTGGTTTCTATATTACCTGAACATTTAAAAATCGAGCAAGTTGATTTGATGTCCAATCGCTTGTTTTTGGTTGGAAATAGCGAATTTACTTTCAACAAGAAAACCTCTACTGAAGAAATTTTCAAGCAATTGCCTTTAATTTTCAGAGAAAAAGGCTCGGGAACAAGGCAAACTATGGAACGTTTCATCAATCAAAATGATATTATTGTTCCTAAAAAAATGGAATTAACTTCAAATGAAGCGGTTAAGCAAGCTATTTTGGCTGGTTTGGGTTGTTCCGTAATGCCAATCATTGGAATTAGAAAAGAAATTGTTTCCAATGAATTACAAATTATACCTACTAAAGGTTTACCCATTGAAACCACTTGGAGTTTAATTTGGTTAAAAGGGAAAAATCATAGCCCAGTTGCAGCAGCGTTTCTGGACTATTTGGCAAAAGAAAAAGAGCAAATTATTCAGGAAAATTTTGAATAAGTAAAAAAAATAGTACTTTTAGAATCTAATTTTTGTAGTCATGAAGAAATTACAGTTGGTTTTATTATTTGGAGTTTTATTATTTTCTTGCCAATCATTTTCTCAAAAATCGAATGCTGAGAGTATTTTGGGTTGTTGGAAATTTAAAAAAATAGAGTTTTTTGAAGAAAGTGAGTTTAATTATCAATCTAATATTGAAGCTAAAAATACGGTAGTTTGTTTTGATGAAAAGGGGAAATTTACCAATAAAAAAATTGGTGTTGATGAAGTAATTTCTGGATCTTATTCGCTTTCTGCTGATGGAAAAACGCTTTTTCAGAAAAGTGCTGCTGACGAATTTGAAATTGATACGGATGCTACAATTAAAAAGCTTGATGCTAATTTTTTAGTTTTGGAAACTGAATTTGGTGTGATGTATTTTGACCGAATTAAGGATTAATTTGTAAGTTTTCACACCTCAAATACAATTAAATTCTTATTTTCTTTTCGCTAATTTTCCGCCAAAATAAGCCATTGGAAGATAAGCAACACCTAAATCTAAAGCGGTAAACCAAGTTGGAGAGGGTAACATAATAACACTTGCAATTCCGCCCAAAAGAAAAAAGAAACCGATAGTAAAAGCAAATTTCATTTTATGAGTTGCAGCCAATAAACTTGCAAAAAATGCACCGACCAATGTTCCCAATGCATGTGCTAAAAAGGGAAAAATAAAATGTTTGGGTTCAAATAAAGGCATGGCAGCTTTTAAACCTTCTGGTGTTGATAAATCCGTTCCTTCTGGCGGTGGAATAATTGAACCACTAACGGTAATTAAACTCATATTAACCACACTGCCAATTACAATTCCAGCGATAACCGCTAAAATATTTCTTAAAATAGGATTCATAGTTTGTTTCGTTTTTTGGGTTTAATTATTTTCACGCAAAGACACAAAGTCGCTATGTTTTAGCCTTAATTTCTTAGCAAATTTGTGTCTCTATGTGATTTTAAAAAATTAAGGTAAAAAATGTGTCCAATTAAAATAAATATTTGTTGTATTATATTTTTGTTTTATCGAACAGCAATAGTTTTAATCAAATGTATGAAAGAAAAATTAGATTTTACCAAAAAAAAATCTACAAATGCATGTGGACTTTAATTGTTTATTTCTTCTTATAAATCGGTATAAAATAGCTCAACGTATAATTGAATCCAGCACCAAATTTCCCATCATACGTTCGGTTGAACCCTGGAATGTATAAGTTGGCAAAATTTTCTGGTTCTTTGTTAGAGATTAAATAATTCAATCGCACCGAAAAACCTAAATATAAATTGTTGAACAGTTCCGCTTTAACTCCACCCACAATTTCTACCCAACTAGCCGTTTGTCCGCTGAATTTTTCTCCTGGTGCTATAATGGTTTGACCGTAATAATTGTTATTGTTTTCGTAGATTTTATAACTATTTACTTGGTGATCAAACGAACTAAATCCAACGCGCATACCAGCATAAATCATGTTTTCCATGTCGAGCCAGTTTTCAAACGCATTGTAATCGAAACCCACTTTAAAATAGGAACCAGTTGTTGTAAAGTTCAAACGGTCATCATCAACGGTTTTTTCTTCGTTTCCTAATTCTCCTGCGATGTAGAATTTTTTGGTTAAGCGGTAATCGCCTACAATTTCCAATCCGCGATAATTGTCGTCATAAAATGATTTTGACAAACGATGTAAATCCACACCAACGCGCAATCCATAACGTTCTGGGAATTTTTGAATACTATCTTGTGCGTTTCCAGCTATTGAAAACAAAACCACAAGACTAAAAGTAAATTTTAATATGAGTTTCATTTTCATTTATGATATTAGGTTGTTCAATAGTTAAACTAGAAATCCAAGTTCCTGTGAAATCTGTTGGCAAAACATTCGTTACATCAAAAGTAGTTTTGTAACCACAAGCTCTTGAAATGAAAACGTCGCTTCTTCCGTAGTTGAAAGTTAGCGCAACTGTTTCATTATTTGCAGGGTCATTGTCAGTTCCATTTAAAATAAATTGTAATTCGGTAGTATCTACATTGGTTCGTAAAGGAACTTCAATTTTGTTAGTACCATTAAATTCAAATCCTTCTGTGAGACCCGTAGCAATAACTCCTAAATTGGTCACGTTTTTTGGTGTAGTTTGATTGGTAGCATCAAAAAACTCAATGATAACTCTTGGTGTCACTGGAGTTCCTTCGGCGCAAATATCGTCTTTTTCACAATTCCAAAAGGAAACGGCTAAAAGTAAGGATAGTGTAATAAATGCTATTTTTTTCATATATATCTTATTCTGTCAGACTGAGCTTGTCGAAGTCGTTCCGTAATATTTCGACAAGCTCAATGTGACAAGTATTATCTTTTTTCTAACAAAACCACGTTTTCCACATGATGTGTTTGTGGAAACATGTCCACTGGTCGCACTCTAGTTACTTGATACATTTCGTCCATCAAAGCTAAATCTCTAGCTTGTGTTGCTGAATTACAGCTCACATAAACGACTTTTTCCGGTGCAATTTTCAAAATTTGTGCCACTACATCTTTGTGCATGCCATCTCTTGGGGGATCGGTGATAATTACATCAGGATGACCGTGTGTGGTTATGAATTCATCGTTAAATACATTTTTCATGTCACCCACAAAAAACTCACAATTGGTAATGTTATTGCGTTCGGCATTGGCTTTGGCATCTAAAATGGCATCAGGAACGGCTTCTACACCAATTACTTTTTTGGCTTTTTTCGAAACAAATTGAGCAATGGTTCCTGTTCCCGTATATAAATCGTAAACCAATTCTTCGCCCGTTAATCCAGCGAAATCTCTAGTGATTTTGTATAATTCGTACGCTTGATCGGAATTGGTTTGGTAGAACGATTTTGCATTGATACTAAAATGCAATCCTTCCATTTCTTCCAAAATATAAGCGCGACCTTTGAACAATTTAATGTCTTGGTCGTACAGCGTATCATTCGCTTTGTTGTTGATTACGTATAAAAGCGACGTAATTTCAGGGAAACGTTCTGCAATGAAATTCAATAGCAATTCACGATTGGCTTTGTCATTTTCGAAAAATTGTACCAAAACCATAATTTCACCAGTTGAAGCCGTACGAATCATTAACGTTCGCAACAACCCTTCATGATTTCTAGCGTTGAAGAATGTTAGTCCGTTTTCGTTAGCAAAACGTTTGATTTCGTTACGAATTTCGTTAGATGGATCTTGCTGTAAATGGCATTTTTCAATATCTAAAATCTTGTCCCACATTCTTGGAATATGAAAACCAAGTGCATTTTTATTGTCAAATTCTGTTCCCGATTGAATTTCGGCATCGGTCATCCATCGTGCATTTGAGAAACCAAATTCCATTTTATTTCTATAGAAAAATTGTTTTTCCGAACCTAAAATAGGCTCAAATTCTGGTAATTCAATTTTTCCAATACGTTTTAAGTTGTTGTAAACTTCTTGATTTTTGTAGAACAATTGTTGGCTGTATTGCATATTTTGCCATTTGCAACCACCACAAGCTCCGAAATGTTCGCAAACCACATCCGTTCTGTGTTCAGAAAACTCATGAATTTTTATGGCTTTTCCTTCGTAGTAGGCTTTTCTTTTCTTCATGGTTTGTACATCCACCACATCGCCTGGCACTACATTTGGTAAGAAAATTACTTTTCCGTCTGGTGCTTTTGCTACCGACACGCCTTTTGCACCTGCATCAAGGACTTTTACGTTTTCGAATACGATTTTTTCTGTTCTCTTTTTTCCCATTAAATAAAATTCTAGCTGTAAAAATAGCTTTTTACTTTGCAAAAGTAAGATAAAATTCCTGTTTTAAGACAAAATCAAGAGCAGTAATGTTTAGAGTATTATTACAAGTGTTTTTTCTTCCAAATGCAGATTCTTCCAAATCTAAAGTTGAGTGCTTTTAATATTATCGTTAACTTGGCTTTAGCTCAAAAAGGTTTATGTTTTTTTAGGGATATATTACATTAAGCTTGATGAATTAAACTGAAATAAAGCTAAATTACTTAATAAGAAAAAGTATAATTTTATAAGAAATTTAATCAATAATAAATGAGCTTGCGTCAATAACCCCTGAGCTTCCATTTGCATTCGATAGCCATTCAAATTGCATGAATTCACCACCAGTGTTTTCGTAATACCAGAACTCAATCTTGTGATTCCCACGAGCTAAAAACACCTCGGTACCGACAAAAGCAGTTGTGCCTTGATCGATCCATCTATTTAATACAGGAATTCCGTCAATGTAAACTCTTGCTCCGTCATCTGATGTAGAACGTATTCTAAAATTACCTGCATTTTCTACTACCAATGTACCTGTAAAAAGTATCATATAATTGTCGCCAGTTAGGATTGCGCTTCTGCTAGCATTATTTAGTAATCCTGTCCAAATGCCAGAATTAACAATGTTAAAATTAAAATTTGTTTTGTTTATATTAGGAGACGAGCCACTACCAGTAAAAGCATAGAATTGTAGTCCTCTGTTATTATTTTTTGCAACAGACTCCCATTTAGTGATATTCCAATAGTAAAAACCAGAGGGTATTCCGTTACTTCCATCGTGATATACTAGAGTGCTCTCCACCAAACCTCCACCTTGAGGATTTGTAACAGGAGCTTCAACAGTTAAACTTGTCAATGAAACTCTTGGGATTAGTAATCCTCTAGTTGATGAATTTATTTCTAACTCAGCAGCTGGTGTAGTGGTGTTTATACCCACTTGTGCATGTAATGAAAAATTTAATAGCAATATAAAAAATATTTTTTTCATGTTGTTAGTGTATTTTTTTACAAATTTAAATAAATATATAATAAAAAAGAAAGCAATAAATCATAATTATTATTGGAACTAAAAAACCAAAATAATCGCCTAATCTGAAATTCATTATTGGTGATGGAAGTTTAGTGTTTGATTTTTGTTTTTGAACTTGATTTTGATTTTTAACCTAGAATTTTACTATAAAATTTGGAATTTTACTTTTATCACTAAGAGCACAAGAACTCACTAAGACTTCTGGATTTTCGGATTTTCGGAAGATTGGAATTTGGAATTTTTGTTATTGGTATTTTTGAATTCAATCTTGAACTTGAATTTGAACTTGAATTTAAAATTGTTTTTTGAACTTGCCTTTGATTTTTGTACTTTTGACAATTATTCGGTTGATTTCTCACCACTAAGAAGGAATTGCGATGTAACAATCAATAACAAAATTTTATGTCAGTTTTAGAAAAAATGACTTCAGCTGAAGCAATTGCATTAGAAGACAAGTACGGTGCACACAATTACCATCCGCTACCTGTAGTTTTGAGTAGAGGAGAAGGGGTTTATGTTTGGGATGTAGAAGGAAAGAAATATTACGATTTTCTTTCGGCTTATTCGGCAGTTAATCAAGGACATTGCCATCCTAAGATTGTGGGTGCAATGGTAGCGCAAGCACAAACATTAACGCTTACCTCGAGAGCTTTTTACAATGATAAATTAGGGGTTTACGAAGAGTTTGTAACCAATTATTTTGGATTTGATAAAGTATTACCAATGAATACAGGTGCCGAAGCAGTAGAAACCGCTTTGAAAATTTGTAGAAAATGGGCTTACGAGAAGAAAGGGATTCATGAAAACGAAGCGCAAATCATTGTTTGTGATGGAAATTTCCACGGCAGAACTACTACGATTATTTCGTTTTCGAATGATGAAAATGCACGTAAAAACTTTGGTCCTTACACAGCTGGATTTATTAGTATTCCTTACGACGATATTGACGCTTTGGAAAAAGCAGTGAATTCATCAAAAAATATTGCAGGATTCTTGGTTGAACCTATTCAAGGAGAAGCGGGAGTTTATACACCTTCCGAAGATTTTATTAAAAAAGCAAAAGCCATTTGCGAAGCTAATAATGTGTTATTTATTGCTGACGAAGTACAAACAGGAATTGCAAGAACGGGTTCGTTATTAGCGGTTTGTGGCAATTGTTCTTGTGAAAACAAATGCGAAAAACAAGCCACTTATACCCAACCTGATATTTTAATTTTAGGAAAAGCCTTATCAGGTGGAGCTTATCCTGTTTCTGCTGTTTTAGCCAATGATGCTGTGATGAATGTAATTAAACCAGGACAACACGGTTCTACTTTTGGAGGAAATCCAGTGGCGGCGGCGGTTGCTATTGCGGCTTTAGAAGTGGTTTCTGATGAGAATTTAGCGCAAAATGCTAGAAGATTAGGAAATATTTTCAGAGAAGAAATTGCAAAATATATTACAACCTCTAATATTGCTACTTTAGTGAGAGGAAAAGGTTTGCTAAATGCTATTGTAATTAACGACACGGAAGAAAGCGAAACCGCTTGGAACATCTGTGTGCGTTTAGCAGAAAATGGATTATTAGCCAAACCAACGCACGGAAATATCATTCGTTTTGCGCCACCATTAGTTATGACCGAAGCACAATTGAAAAATTGTATCGCTATTATTATTGGAACACTAAAAGAATTTGAAAAATAGTTTTAAGTATAAAAGTTAAAATCCCGAGTTTGTAGCTCGGGATTTTTTGTTTATGCTTGAAAAAAAAATAGCGTAACATCTAAATTTATGAATTTGAAATGCATAAATACTTTAGTGTCAAAATGCAGAAAAATATAGTTTTTTCTTTCTTTTGGAACCGCTAAGTATGAATTTCATACTCTTTGTTGTATTGTAGACGCATTACGTCAGTTTCTGGCGTAGCCGTCTACTAGATTAGCTGTGTTTTTTTTTCTATCTGTCACCTATTAATATACGTTTTATATCACCATTTTCTTTATTTGTCAGCCAAAATAAATATGGTGCAAACAACACTATACCAAGGACCATTGCAACTAAACCTAAAAGAATTGACTTGATTGTAAACTTGTTTCTCCACATAATCCAAAAACCAGAAAGTGTTAGGTAGCAAAGAAAGTCAAGATTAAATTGTCCCGACCAATTTAACGATAAAACGTTATGGATAAAAACACTAAATAAGTTAGCACCTTCCGTTTGAAATGCAAAGTACGTGTATGTCAATAGTCCAATTGTCTGAACGATTAAAAGAGTTTTAAAAAGACCGTTATTGCTCATGATTTTTATATTTAAAATTTCTGCAAATTTACTTGTCAATCCTTTTTCATTTTAGACGCTAACGTACAATGGAAGTTTCAAAGTTTCGTGTAATCTTATTAAGGTTGTCAAAATAATTCGCTAACCACTCTCTGTTTATATTGTCTTGGTTGATTTGAAGAAAAAAATTCTCCATTGCTAACTCAAAAATAGCTTCTGCTTGTTTTGGTGTCAAGTTAAGTTTTGTGTCCTTTAACCACAGTTTTATAAAGTCTATACCTATTATCTTATTTGATTTAAAAAGTGTGTCCTTAAAGTTTGTTTTGTTTGAGTTTATTCTTAGCTGTCTATTGAAGAGCAAATCTATTTTATGTTCAATAAGGATATTAATCAAATCTGGATTTATTTTAACCGCTTTACTTTCCTTTTCAGCAATTACTGACGATTTGGTCAAGTGATGTAAAAATATTTTTTCTAAAAAGATGTCCAAATCTGCAAAGTGATGATAGAAAGATGATTTACTTATTCCAACTTCTTTTGCAAGGTGTTCTATTACTAGTCCTTTTTCGCCTAACAAAGCAAAAGTTTCATAGCCCTTAATTATCCATATTTCTGTCTTCTCTGTCATTGATTGTCGGTCTTTTAAAATCACAGCTAACCTCAGACCGTGAAAAAAAACTTCACAATCTTTCTAACAAATATACTAAAACTTGTAAGAAAGATGAAAAGAAAACTATTCAAGTTATTTCTATAAAGCAAGGAAGTTAATTTTTGCCTTCAAAGATTTTTTTGAGTTTTTCAAATTTTTAACTGGAATTAAAAATCTCGTTTAAATTGCTTTAAATGAGGTTGAAATTTTATGTTTTTTGTAGTTTTTTTGAAAAATGGTGATTGTGTAATTGTTACAGCTTTTAGCCGTTCGGTTTTTTATATTTTTTTGCAATTACAATTTTTCCATTTAAGAGTTTTAGCAAATTCAAAAGCATTTTTAACACCTATTAAATTGAAAATTGGATCTTTGTCTTTTGATTTTTCTTTTTGAATTATTAAATATTTTTCTTCATTTTTACTTTCAAAATAATTCAATTCAGGTGTTTGTTTCAGATTTTTTAGTGTCTTTAAAATTAAATCATAATTATTAATAACATCTTTTACGGTTTTAAATTCTTTTCCAATTAGTTTACCAAGTTTTGAGTTTTTTCCAACGTCAATACTTGAGCCAATTCCAATTGAATTCACACAACTAAAATTTGTAAATGATAAACCTCCAATTTCAGATATTTCAATTCTGTTTGGGTAATTGTAAACATCTTTACTTAAATTGTTCAATACGATTTCACCTTTATTTTTAATATAAATTCTTGCAGATATTTCTTCCAAAGTTAAATCTTCGTGACCCCAAATGTTCTTTACTTCAACATTTTCTATTTCATTAAGTTCATTTTCAATTTGTCTTAATTCTCGATTGTAATAAAAATCATAACCAAAATAAATGGCTGAAATGAAAACAATTATAATAATGAAAGTAAATAATACTCTTTTTAACATTTTGATTCTTATGTTTTTTTGTGCGGTTTGCCAAACTGACGGCTAACCTCAGACCATGAAAAAACTTCACAATCTTTCAAACAAATATACTAAAAACTTGTAAGAAAGATGAAAAGAAAACCATTCAAGTTATTTCTCTAAAGCAAGGAAGTTAATTTTTGCCTTCAAAGATTTTTTTGAGTTTTTCAAATTTTTATCTGGAATTAAAAATCTCGTTTAAATTGCTTTAAATGAGGTTGAAGTTTTATGTTTTTTGTAGGTTTTATTTTGAAAAACTAACAAATATGAAGTAAAAGAGTAACATCTTTCGTGGCATCATTGATAAAGTTAGCCTAACTTTTTATGTCCTTGCCTTTGGCGGACAAAAGTTAGTAGCCAACTTTACCAACAAGCCGTATTGCGAAATAGTAACTCGAAAAAAAACGAAATATAACCCTTACTCAAAGTTGTTAATAACTTTATGGTGCTTTACATAGGAACCGCTGTTATAAACCGTCTTTTAGAATTTTTGATTTCCTTTATATAGGTTATCTGGGGTATCAGAAATAATTAATACTCCAAAATCTTTATCAGTAATTTTAAAATCTTTTTCTAGTTGTTCCTTAGAAATTATAGTAATTTTTTTAAACACTTTGTCGTCAATTGCTGATAAAGTTCCTTCAAAATCTTTATCTAAAATGCGCTTATTTAGAATATACTGAATGTTATTATCGCTATCAGGACTTGGGACGATTTTTAAATATTCAGTTGATTTTGATTTGAAAAAAATCCAATATCTTTTTTTCGTAAATTTTTTTGTTTCGATGTAAACCAATCCATCTTTACCATCATTACCAATTAAATTGATAGCTTCTTTATCTTTAAAAACTGTTACGGAAGCAATTTCATTAGGGTCATACTTTTGAAGTTCACTTTTGTCTACACTTACACTATCGATGAAAAATACAGGATCGTTTCCAAGTTTTTTTACCATTCGTTTTGGTGATTGAGAAAACATTACAATTGATGTAAGGCAAAATAAAGTAGCTAGATTTAATTTCATTTCGTTTTTTTAAGATGGTTTATAACTTGTTTATATGCGCTACATTTCACCACTAATATACCAATTTTGGTTTACATGCGCAATAAACTAGTGCTTTTCAAAAATAATAAAAAAATCTTACAAATCATCAATTGAGTTTGATTCGTTTTTTTAAAAACGGTATTAAAAGTAATTCCTAGATCTCTATTTGGGAAAAGAGAATGATAAAATTGTTTTGGATATTACAATGAAGATTGATTGTAGTGTAATTAGATAAAAAAGGAGCTGTCTAAAAAGTAAGATTTTTGTCTTTCCGAACTCGTTTCGGAATCTAAAAACAATTGATAATCAATCATTTGTAGAAGATGAAATAAATTCAGCTTGACAAGAACAAGACTTTTTAGACAGCTTCATAATTATATAGGATTTTGTGTTTTGGTAGTGGCTTCTAATTTCGTTTCCACTACTTCCCAATTGATTACTTCAAAGAAAGCTTCTATATAATCAGCTCTTTTGTTTTGGTATTTTAGGTAATAGCTGTGTTCCCATAAATCTAATCCCAAAATTGGAGTGCCTTTTATGGTAGCATTCGGCATTAACGGATTGTCTTGGTTGGTTGTAGTGGTGATGGCTAATTTTCCTTCATTGGTAACCACTAACCAAGTCCAACCTGAGCCAAAATGATTGGTCGAAGCTAAAATAAATTTACGCTTAAATTCATCATAAGAACCAAAATTGGAATTAATTGCTTCTAGTGTTTTAGCTTTTGGTTGTTTGGAACTTTTTGGAGTTAAAATTTCAAAAAATAAACTGTGATTGTAATAACCACCGGCATTGTTTTTCAAAGTAGGATTTACATCAGAAACTAATGCTAACACTTCTTCAATTTTTTTGGTTTCTATTTTAGCCTCTTTTAAAGCAGCATTCATTTTATTGGTATAACCCACATAATTTTTTGAAAAGTGAATTTCCATGGTTTGTCCATCAAAATGGGGTTCTAAATCGCCAAACTGATACGGAATGGTTACCAATGAAAAGGTTCCATTCTCAATTTTCACGCTTTTTGGATCAAGATACGTTGGTTCTTTAATTTCTTCGGGTTCAGGAAGTTGTACTTCCACTAAATTAGAATTGTCTTTACAAGCGAACAGACAAGAAGCTAAAATTCCTAAAAGTAAAAGATGTTTTCTCATTTGATATTTCTTTCTATCATTAATTGGTTAATAATAGCAATATATTGGCGTTTTGCTTCTTCAATACTAAGATGTTTGACTTGCATCCAAGCGTTTAATTTGAAGGCATTAATGATGTCTTGCGGATTTTGATACATAGTATTATGAGTATTTCCACTGGTTGCTTGTTTGTATAAGCCGTACAAAACTAATTGTTGGTCAGTGGGAACAGAATCTTGAGGCACTAATTGTGCATTTTCAAAAGCCTCGTCAAATAAAGTATCTAAATCTTTTTCACCCATACTTATTTTTTTGTAATTACTGTTTTTCCACCAATGGCTTTTTGGCCAAGAACCACATCAATAGGCGTACCTAAAGGGAAATACATATCTACTCTTGAGCCAAATTTTATGAAGCCTGCATCTTTTCCTTGCACTACACGCATTCCTTCTTCAGCATAATTTACAATTCTTCTGGCTAATGCACCCGCAATTTGACGATACATTACTTCGCCATAAATTCTATTGTTGATTACAACTGTAGTTCTTTCGTTTTCTTCACTTGCTTTAGGATGCCAAGCTACTAAATATTTTCCCGGATGGTATTTGCTGTATTTTACTACTCCATTCAGTGCATAACGCGTTACGTGAACGTTTATGGGCGACATGAAAATGGAAACCATTAATCGTTTGTCTTTAAAATATTCAGGTTCGAATACTTCCTCAATAACAACAACTTTCCCATCAACGGGAGCAATCACATGATTATCACTGTTATCAACGGTTCGTTTTGGATTTCTAAAAAACTGTAAAACCAATACAAGAAAAACAATAGCTAGTATATTTACCAATGTTTTAAGCCAATTTATAGTAATAAAATCACTTAAAAAAAGGATTCCAACAACAGCTACTAATGTAAAAAATATAATTTTCGAACCTTCTTTATGAAACATAATGTAAAATTAAATAAAACAAATTAATAAATGGAATTACAAATATAATACTATCTAACCGATCTAAAATTCCTCCATGACCGGGCATGATTTTGCCGCTGTCTTTTATTCCGGCAATTCTTTTAAATTTTGATTCAATTAAATCACCTAAAGTGCTGAAAATACTCACAATTATTGATATAATTATCCAAATGTATAAAATATTAGTGCCAATATAAAATTTCGCAAGTAAAAATCCACTAATTACCGTAAAAAGCATGCCTCCAAAGAAGCCTTCCACTGTTTTTTTGGGTGAAACTTTGGGTAATAGTTTTGTTTTTCCAAAGTTTTTTCCAATAAGATAGGCAAAAGTATCGTTTGACCAAATCAATATCAATATCGTAACGAGTATTTTTGGATTATAGCCTTTTACACCCATTGCTACATAATTAGTGAGAACAAAAGGGAAAACAATATAACCTATTAAAATAAGATATTTACTGTGAATTTTTAAAGAAGTTTCTCTGTTAGAAAATAAAAAATACAACAAATAAATAGCTACTGTTGAAGTGAAAAGTGTAATGAAAGTATTGAGAGAGAATTCGGAATGTTTATCCCATGTGTAAATATAGGTTCCTGCTGCAATGAAAATGCTGATGTATCGGTTTATGGAAACAAATTTAGTAAATTCATAAACGCCAATCACAAGAAACATACCAAAGAGAATAGCTAAACTTTCTTTTGAGTGTATTATACATCCTAAAAGCACTATGATGTAAACAGTTCCTGAAAGTGCTCTTTTTAAAGTTTCATTCATTTTAGAAATCTTCTAGCAAAAGTAAATATAAGTTTTTATGACAACTTCCGTAATTTAGAAAGTCTTCTTCTTTTGCTTTTTCGAAATACTTTATGGTTGTAATATTTGAGGGATATTCTTTAATGTAACGGTTTTTAATTATTCTTAAACCATCACTTTTGTTCACCACTAATTGACTAGCTGTGGCAAAAACTACCATGTTTATTGGTAATTCGTTAGGTTTTAGATGCTTGAATTGGTTAGAAGAAAATAATATTGAGCCTTCATCAGCAATTAAATTTTCACAAGAACATAAAATAAAATTAGGATTTTTTATTTCTTCGTGTGAAATTTTGTTCACGTTTAATAATTGGTGTAATTTAGGTTCAAAACAAAGCGCTTCACCTTCAAACCAGTCATTTTCTTCAAGAATACTAATGAAGTTTTCATTTACTTCTTCTTGGTTTAAACAATAGATAAATTTACCACCATTTTTCATGAAGTTATGAATAAACATTTCGTCTACCGGTAAAGGAACTTCAGGGTTGTAAGGACTTTTATTCTCTAAATTGTCTTCGTGTTTAGTAGCATCCTCAGAATTTCCAAAAATTTTTTTAAAAAAACTCATGTATTGTAATGGGGTAAATATTCGTGTTTAAGATTCAAAGATAAAAAAAACTTAGTTCAAAACGAATTTCGAACTAAGTTTTTTTAAAATCTTGGGATTATTCTATTGCTATATTACATTTTCAGTAGCATTTTCTATTTTTCCAAAAGGTCTGTGACCAAAGATTGTTTCTAAATCATCTTTAAAAATCACTTCTTTTTCAATCAAAATATCAGCAAGTTGCAACAATTTGTCTTTGTTATCTTCCAAAATTTGAATAGCTCTTTGGTATTCTTTTTCGATTATTGCTGAAATTTCTTTGTCAATAACTTGGGCTGTTTCTTCCGAATAAGGTTTTGAAAAACTGTACTCACTTTGACCCGAAGAATCGTAGTAAGTGATGTTCCCTAACTTTTCGTTTAATCCGTAAATGGTAACCATGGCTCTGGCTTGTCGTGTTACTTTTTCTAAATCACTTAAAGCACCTGTAGAGATTTTGTTAAATATAACTTTCTCAGCCGCTCTTCCGCCCATGGTAGCACACATTTCATCAAGCATTTGCTCTGGTCTAACAATTAGTCGTTCTTCTGGTAAATACCAAGCAGCTCCTAAACTTTGTCCGCGAGGTACTATTGTTACTTTTACTAACGGAGCCGCATGTTCTAGCATCCAACTCACTGTTGCATGACCCGCTTCATGGATAGCAATGGCGCGTTTTTCTTCTGGAGTAACAATTTTATTTTTCTTTTCTAAACCGCCTACAATTCTATCAACAGCATCTAAGAAATCTTGTTTGTCAACCGCTTTTTTTCCTTTTCTGGCAGCTACTAAAGCGGCTTCGTTACATACATTTGCAATATCAGCTCCAGAAAAACCTGGTGTTTGTTTGGCTAAAAATTCAGTATCAAGTTCTTCCGATTTTTTGATAGGTCTTAAATGCACTTCAAAAATTTCTCTACGCTCTCTAATATCTGGTAAATCTACATAAATTTGACGATCAAAACGACCCGCACGCATTAAAGCTTTGTCTAACACATCGGCACGGTTTGTTGCGGCTAAAACAATTACATTGGTATTGGTTCCAAAACCATCCATTTCAGTAAGTAATTGATTTAAAGTGTTTTCTCTTTCATCATTTCCACCTGTCATGTTGTTTTTTCCACGAGCACGACCCACGGCGTCAATTTCATCAATAAAAATGATTGAAGGAGATTTTTCTTTGGCTTGTTTGAATAAATCTCTAACTCTTGAAGCACCCACACCCACAAACATTTCCACAAAATCAGAACCTGATAAGGAGAAAAAAGGAACTTTAGCTTCACCAGCAACAGCTTTTGCTAATAAGGTTTTTCCTGTACCTGGAGGGCCAACTAATAATGCGCCTTTTGGGATTTTTCCACCAATAGATGTATATTTTTCGGGGTTTTTTAGGAACTCCACTATTTCTTCAATTTCTTCTTTGGCGCCTTCTAAGCCGGCAACATTTTCAAAAGTTACTTTAACATCATTTTTTTCATCAAATAATTTTGCTTTAGACTTACCAATGTTAAAGATTTGACCGCCACCACCAGCGCCACCACCAGCCATTCTTCGCATCATGAAAATCCACAAGGCTGCAATTAAAATAAATGGTAAAAGGAAACCAAGTAAATCGCCCCAAATGCTCTCTTTTTCCTTTTCATAGGTAACCAATAGGTTTTTTTGGCGTGCCTCTTCAATATTTTTTTGAAAAAGTTCCACATTACCAATTTCTGTAAAATAATGTGGCCCTTTTTTATTTAAATTGTTAAAAGCATCTTTGCTCGCTTTTTCATGCTCTTTTGCTTCAAGTGCTTTTTCTTTTAAATAAATATTGGCTGTTGTGTTAGTAAAAGTTACTTTTTCAACTTGATTCGAATCTAGAAATTGGTAAAATTTAGATAAGGTTGTTGGTTTAGGATTGCTAAAATCCATTCCTTTACCAAACATTGAAATTAAAATTAAAATACCAATGGCTAATCCATAAAATAGCCAAGGATTCACCTTTAATTTAGGATTTTTATTTTCTGACATAATATTTTTAGTATTTACTTTCTATAGATGTAATTTTGGCATCGCCCCACAAACTTTCAATGTTGTAATATTCTCGAATGTGTTTTTGAAATACATGAACCACAACGTTCACATAATCCATTAAAACCCATTCACCATTTTCAGTTCCTTCCACGTGCCATGGCTTTTCTTTAAGTTCTTTAGAAACTGCTTTTTGTATGGAATTTGTAATAGCTACCACTTGTGTGTTGGAATTTCCATTACAAATAATGAAGTAATCACATACGGTGTTATCTAATGCTCTTAAATCTAAGATATCAATGTTTTCTCCTTTAACGTCTTCTATTCCTTTTAAGATATTGGCTACTAAATCGTCGTTGCTCGTATTTTTTGTCATTTATTGCTAATAAGTTTTATGCAAAGTTATCAAATTTTGTTGTTATTTTTGAACCTTAACATAACATTAAAATTAATTCAAGTCATTTTTCTTTATGAACATAATCAAACTCAGTGCCATTCCTTCAACAAATACCTTTTTAAAAGAGTTGTCAGCCAAAGAGAACTTACCAGATTTTACTGTTGTTGTAGCCGAAAATCAACTGGAAGGCAAAGGACAAAGAGGAAGTGATTGGACTTCGGAAACGGGTAAAAACCTGACCTTTAGTATGTTGTTAAAAGATTTTGCCTCGAAACACGATTCTGTTTTTGTTTTAAATATTTTGGTTGCCAATGCCTTATTAACTACCTTACATTCATATCAAATTCCCAATGTTAGCATCAAATGGCCAAACGACATTTTGTCAGGAAAAAAGAAAGTGGCTGGAATTTTAATCGAAAACAGCTTTAAATCTGCAAACGAGATTACATCAATTATTGGCATTGGATTAAATGTAAACCAAACCAATTTCGATAACTTACCACTAGCGAGTTCGTTGGCAGTTGTTACCAATAGATTATTCGATAAAGACCAACTTTTAACAGAAATTATAACCGAAATCAAGTTGCTTTTGGAAGAATTAAATCATTCAAATGCTAATTTTCTTTGGGATTCGTATCATCAAAATCTTTTTATGAAAGACAAAGTGGCTAGTTTTCAAGTGGGAAATGAAAAGCCATTTAGCGCTGTTATTCAAGGAGTTTCTACTGATGGAAAATTACTTTTGTTGCAAGAAGATGATTTGGTTCACGAATATGACATTAAAGAAATTAAGTTACTGTATTGATACCAAACACTTATGTAAAATAGCCCAATCTACTAGTTCTTTTTCTCCAATATTTCAGAAAAAAATAATTACGTAACCCAGCTATGAAATGATTTTTTTATAAAATCTTGAAAAAAAATAACGTCGCATCTTCAGACTATTTTATAAATGTGTTTGGTATAAACAAAAATAAAGCTTTGTTAAACTTCATAAAATGTTTTGCAATTTGAGTAACTTTGCAATCGTTTAAATTATGCCTCATGGACAAAAAAATATTTTCCTTCTTGTTTTCCACACGTTTAATGGCTGTTTTATTTGTTGTTTTTGCTGTAGCCATGGCTGTTGGTACTTTTATTGAAAACGATTACAATACTGATACTGCTCGAATTTTAGTGTATAACGCTTGGTGGTTTGAAGCCATTATGGGAATTTTCGTGATTAACTTCATTGGAAATATCAAACGTTACCAATTGCACAAAAAAGAAAAATGGGCTACATTATTATTACACCTGTCTTTCATTTTTATTTTAGTGGGAGCTTTTGTTACTCGATATATCAGTTATGAAGGTATGATTCTAATTCGTGAAGGCGAAACGGAAAACCGAGTATATTCAGATGTGCCACATGTTACTGCTTTTGTAGATGGTGAGTTTCAAGGCGAAACAAGACGTAGGACTTTTGAAAAGAAAAAATATTTTTCACCTGTTACCAATAACAATTTCACGATGAAAGGTGAATTCAATAGTATTCCTTTTGAAATTGTGTATGAAGATTACATTATGAATGCTACCGAAACATTAGTGCCATCAGAAGATGGCGATTTGTACTTAAAAATGGTAGAATCAGGAACGGGAAGTCGACACGAGCATTACTTGAAAGCGGGTGAAGTGCAAAATATTCACAATGTATTGTATGCTTTCAATAAATTTACAGAAGGTGCGATTAATATTTCCATAGTAAATGGTGCATATTTGTTACAAACACCATTCGAAGGAAATTATATGATTATGGCATCACAAACACAAGGTGAAGTGGTTAAAGATTCGGTGCAACCTTTGAATTTACGTTCGTTATACAATTTAGCAGGAACTCAATTTGTATTTCCAGAACCAGCCATTAAAGGAAAAATGGAATTAAAATCCAATAACGATTACAAAGACAAGAGTACACAAGATGCGTTATTAGTAAAAGTAAAATCGCAAGGTGAAGAACAAATTTTGACTTTAATGGGTTCTCGTGGTACGCAAGGTATTCCTCAAAGTGTGAAATTAGGAGCTTTAGATTTTACCTTATTTTTTGGAAGTAAAGTATATGAATTACCTTTTAAAATTAAATTAGAAGATTTTATTGCAGATAAATATCCTGGAACTGAAAATAGTTATTCAGCCTTTAAATCGAAAATCGAGATAATTGATCAAGAAGAAAACAAATCGTTTCGCGATAGTGTCTACATGAATCATATTTTAGATTATAGAGGGTATCGTTTCTTTCAAGCAGGTTTTGATCAAGACGAAGGCGGAACGCATTTATCAGTAAATCATGATGCTCTTGGAACAGGTTTAACATACATTGGTTACTTTCTTTTATATTTAGGATTAATGGTTATTTTATTTGACAAGAATACTCGTTTTGGCGATTTAAAAACGAAAATCGAGAAAATTAAGCAGAAAAAGGCTTCAATGCTATCGGTTTTAGCGTTTTTTATCTTTGGAAGTAGTTTGGCCCAAAATCATTCACACCAACCCACAGACCAAAAGCAAATTCTGGAATTTCTTCAAAAAAATAAAGTTACAGAAGAACACGCCGCTAATTTTGGTAAAGTGGTTATTCAAGACAAAGGCGGACGTATGAAGCCTATCAATACCTTTTCTTCGGAATTACTTCGTAAAGTTTCTAAAAGTGATACGTATGAAGGCATGACATCAGACCAAGTTTTGATTTCTATGACACAATTTCCGAAGTATTGGTATAATGTACCCATTATTTACTTGAAAAGAGGAAATGACAGTATCAGAAAAATTGCCAATATTGAATCGTCTGCCAAATATGCTTCGTTAATCAACTTTTTTGATGAACAAGGCGGTTATAAATTGGCTCCTTATTTAGATGAAGCTTATGGAGCTGCTATTCCAAATCAGTTTCAGAAAGATTTTATTGAAACCGATAAAAAAGTAAACTTATTATACTCGGCATTAACAGGCGAAATCATGCGTGTTTTCCCAATTCCGAACGATAAGAATAACAAATGGGTTTCTTATTTGGAATTGAATGAACCCACAGGAACTGCTCTGGATTCTATCAAAAATGTAATGCCGTTTTATTTAGATGCTGCTAATAAAGCTTCTCAGTCTAAAAATTATGAAATAGCCAATAGTTTATTGGTAGGTTTAAAAAAATACCAAGAAAAATTTGGAGCCAAAGTCATTCCTTCAGAAGATAAAATCAACTCAGAAATCTTGTATAACAAATATGATATTTTCAAGCGTTTGTTTTATCTGTACATGATTGGTGGTGTTTTGATGATGATTTTTTCTTTATTCCAAATTTTCTCAAACAGTAAAATTGTTAGATATGGTGTGAATTTCTTCTTTGGAGTAGTTGGATTTTTCTTCTTACTGCATACCATAGGATTAATTGCTAGATGGTATATTTCGGGTCATGCCCCTTGGAGTGATGCTTACGAAAGTATGATTTATGTAGCTTGGGCAACTATGTTATTTGGTTTGTTATTTGGAAATCGTTCAAAATTGACTGTTGCTTCAACGGCTTTTGTAACTTCCATGATTTTGATGATAGCCCATTGGAATTGGATGGATCCCACGATTGCCAACTTACAACCTGTTCTTAATTCGTATTGGTTGATGATTCACGTAGCGGTTATTGTAGCTAGTTACGGACCATTTACTTTGGGAATGATTTTAGGAATTGTTACACTTTTCTTGATTTTGTTTACCAATGAAAAAAATAAAGCAAAAATGAAGCTTTCTATTGATGAATTAAGTTATATCAATGAAATGGCGCTTGTAGTAGGTTTGGTGATGTTAACCATTGGAAACTTTTTAGGCGGTCAATGGGCGAATGAGAGCTGGGGTCGCTATTGGGGTTGGGATCCCAAAGAAACTTGGGCTTTAATCAGTATTATGGTGTATGCCTTTGTAATTCACGCTCGTTTAGTTCCCGGATTAAGAAGTAGATGGGTTTTCAATGTAATGGCAGTTTTTGCTTTTTATTCCATTTTGATGACATATTTTGGAGTGAATTTCTACTTATCAGGATTGCATTCGTATGCCAGTGGCGATAAAGTGGTTACTCCCACATTTATATACGTTTCAGTTGCTTTGGTAACATTATTAAGTGTGTTGTCTTACTTCAAATACAAAAAATATTACAAAAAGTAATTATTTTGCTTACAAACAAAAAATCGTATTTCACTTTTTTCAGAAGTTGAAATACGATTTTTTTATTTCACGGAGTTAAAAATCTCTTTTACAGCTACTTCGTAATTTTTACTATTTCCTGCCTTTTTGATTTTTTTAAATGTTTTTTGAGGATTGGGGAACGACTCTGAAAAATATTCCCAAAAGCCTAACATTTTCATTCTAATGGGTGTTGGTCCTTGCAAATAGGCATCGTACTCTTGATAAATTTCATTATGAAACGTTTCAAAAATTTCGAATCTGTTTTCAGGATAAGTTGTGGTGTTGTTTTTAATCATTGATGGTAAAAAAGGGTCAGCAATTAAGCCTCTTCCTATCATCCAATGGTCAATGCTTGGAAAACGTTCTTGCAATTCACGAAATTTAGTTACCGAAGTAATATCGCCATTATAATAGATTTTTTGTTTCGAATGCGCTAAACATTTTTGGAAGGAATCTAAATCAACTCCGCCTTTGTACAATTGTTTTCCAATGCGAGCGTGAATGGCAACGTTTTTAATGGGATATTGTTCTAAAATAGGGAAAACATCTAGAATTTCAGTTGGATTTTCGTAGCCCATTCGCATTTTCATGGAAACAATAATATCTGTTTCGTTGTGAACCCGTTTTAAAATATGTTCAATTTGTGATGTATTGCTAATTAATCCTGAACCCATACCGCATTTAGCAACCATTGGATAGGGACAACCTAAATTCCAATTCAATTCTTTGTAACCCAATTGTTGGACGTATTTGGCAACAAATAAAAATTCTTCGGCATCATTTGTAATTATTTGAGGAATTACTTCCAAGGTATTATTGTTTTCAGGAAGAATATCACGTTCGTACGAACCCTTGATCACTAATTTTCCATTCAACTTGATATATGGAGAATAAAAGGTGTCAATTCCGCCAAAATGTTTGTGAAAAGCGTTTCTGAATCTAAAATCGGTAAAACCTTGTAATGGTGAAGAAAGTAGCGTTGGCATCATGCCACAAAGATAGTAGATATTTTTATTGGTATGGTGTTATTTTACCAATTCGATTTTATCTAATTTCAATTCAAAAGATTCATTTTTTTTATTTCCAATAAGAAAAACGATTTCTTCTAAGTATTGACCATCAAAATTAGGTTTATTCAATTTTTGCCTTCTAAATGATGGATACAAATCTTTTAATGTAATGGTAACAGTTTCCCATTCGCCAGAGGTTTTAAAAGTGGTGATATATGAAAAATAGGAGTTTGCATTGTCTTTAATACGAAATTGGTATGCTTTTCCATCTCCTTTTAATCGAATAGTTGCTTTAGTATAATTGCTTACGTTTTTAGTATTCATTTGATAGCGAACCGAAGAGAAACCTCCATTATTTTCTGTAGATACATAGCCAAAGAAAACACCATTTCCTTCTTTATCAATAGTAAACTTTCCGTTTGAAATGCCGCCCATAACTCCGTCATCAATAATTCGCCAGTCGCGAGGATTAGTTTTATCATTGAAGTCGAAAAGTACAGCTTCATTCATAATAAAAGGAATTACAAGCAAAATAAATAAGGTTTTCATTGTGCAATTTTTGTTAAAATTACAGAAATGAATGAATTGATGTAAAAAATTAACCTAAGCTTTTGAAGTGTTTAAGCCAGAATTCGCTTCATCGTGTTTTTATTCCTCCTTTTTTTGGTTAAAAAGCCAATTGTATAGCTCATCTTGATGGAAAAGTCGCTCCACATTACTATGGTTTCCACCTTTAATTAAAGTTAGTGTAACTGGGGCATTTTCATTACATTTTTTAATAGCCTCTGTAATTTTTATGGATTCAGACATTGGAACAATATAGTCGATTTCTCCATGTTGAATCCAAAGAGGTAATTTGGCTAATTGGCAAGCATCTTTGGTATTTCCACCGCCGCAAATGGCTACCGCCGCAGTAATCTTATCTGGATGTTTTCCTGCAAAATGTAAGGTACCATAGCCGCCTAAACTCATGCCACAAACATAGATTTGGGAGTCACTAATGTTGTAGTTTTTCTTTACAAAATCTATAACTTCAAGCACTTTGTCTGGATTCCAACTTCCTTTTACTAGTTGTGGAGCTACTACAATTGCAGGAATATTTCTTCCTTTTTCTATAGCTCGAAGCACACCATATCTTTTTACTTTATTTAAATCTGTTCCCGAAAGACTTTTTCCATGTAAAAAAATCAATAAAGGTTGTTTTTCATTGGTATTGTAGTTTTTTGGCATTTGAATCCAAAAGGGATATTCCGTTTTGTTTTTTACAGCTATTGGTTGCGCATTCCCAGAAGCTAAAAACAAAAAAAATAGACTAAAAGAAAAGAAGAATAACCTCATAACTAATATGTTGTGTTTTAAAAATAAAAAACCCGAAACTTACATGCTGTAAAATTTCGGGTTTCGTAGCGAAGACGGGAGTTGAACCCGTGACCTCAGGGTTATGAATCCTGCGCTCTAACCAACTGAGCTACCTCGCCAAATGTTGGTCTTACATCCTTGTTGAATGCGGGTGCAAATATAAAACTATTTCTTTTTACTCCAAATTATTTTTCAGAAAATATTTATTCTTTTTTCTTTTTGGTTTTTTAAATAATTCTCTATATATTTCCAAAATAAATTTTAAGCTATGCAAGTCAAATCAAAATATGAATTAGAATTTCCTATTCACGCTTCGCCTTCTTTGTTATTCCAATATATTTCTACACCATCAGGATTGTCTGAATGGTTTGCTGATAATGTTAATTCGCGTGGAGAAATTTACACATTTATATGGGAGGATTCAGAAGAGCGAGCAAAATTAACAGCAAAAAAAACAGGTGAACGCGTTAAATTTCGTTGGTTGAATGACGATGATTCTGACAGTGATTACTTTTTTGAACTTCGAATTATGGAAGATGAAATTACCAAAGATGTTTCTGTAGTAGTGATTGATTTTGCAGAAGAGGATGAGTTAGAAGAAGCTGCATTGTTATGGGAAAATCAAATTTCTGACTTAAAACACGTGTTAGGTTCTGTATAAACTCAATTATTAAGAGTATATTTGTCCCGATTTAAAATCGGGATTTTTTATGGTTAATTGTAATGGAACTATTCAACAAGAAGTTACTTTTTCTTTAGCATCGAATAGAGGTTTTTTATTTGGAGACAGTGTTTTTGAAACAATCAGAACTCTTAATAATAAAGTATTGTTTTTAGAAGATCATTATTTTAGATTAATGGCTTCAATGCGTATTTGTAGAATGGAAATTCCAATGCAATTGACCATGGAATATTTTGAATCTCAAATTTTAGAGCTTTTAATGCACGCTAAAACTCCTGCAAATAGAGTTAGATTTACTGTTTTTAGAGTAGGAGATGGCTTTTATTTGCCAACTTCTAATGAGGTTGCTTTTTTGGTAACTTTTCAGCCATTAGAAAATGAATTGTATCTTTTTAATGAGGCCGATTATGAAGTAGAATTGTTTAAAGATGCTTATGTAACCAAACAATTGCTTTCAAGTTTGAAAACCAACAATAAGATGATTCAAATCACAGGAAGTATTTTTGCCAATGAAAATGGGTATCAAAATTGTTTGCTTTTGAACGATGAAAAAAATGTAATCGAAGCTTTACAAGGAAATCTTTTTATGAAAATGGGTAAGCAATTGATTACTCCACCAGTTGCTGACGGTTGTTTAAATGGAATCATGCGAAAACAAGTACTTTCATTGGCAAGAAAAATGGAGAATATTGAAGTACTTGAAAAATCAATTTCGCCGTTCGATTTACAAAAAGCCGATGAATTGTTTATTACCAATGTGATTCAGGGTGTTCAACCCATAACTAAATACCGAAAAAAAACATACGTTAATGAGCTTTCAAAAGAAATGCTAACAAAACTAAACGCACAAATTAGGCTCAGTTGAGCATTGGGTCAGAAGGTGCATTAGAATACAAAACATATTCGCCGCCTTGTTCCATGATTTTTTCCTTCCAAAAGGATTGTGAAGATTTTGATAAAATTTTGCTTTTCATTTCGTTTTCAATTACCAGCCAAGCACTTTCTTTAAGTTCTTGTTCCAATTGATTGGGTCCCCAACCGCTATATCCAAGAAAAAAACGAATGTTTTCTTTTGAAATTTTACCGTGATTAATTAAATCTTTAGTGATTTCAAAATCGCCACCCCAATAAATTCCATCTGCAATTTCAATGCTATTAGGTATTGCACTCGGAATATTGTGAATATAGTACAAATTATCTTGCTCCACTGGACCACCATTATAAACAATAAAAGAAGCTTCAATTTCAGGGACTAAATCTTCAATGGTATATGAAAGTGGTTTGTTCATTATAAAACCTACAGAGCCGTCCGTCGAACTATTGTCGGCCAAAAGAATAATTGAGCGGTTAAAAGAAGCATCACCTAATACAGAAGGCTCTGCTACTAATAATTGTCCTTTTTTGGGTGAAACAGCTATCATAAGAAATAAATTTATAGATTATAAATGATGTAATTTCTTTTATCAAGATTATAAAGTTATCAAAATTAATTTACATTTTCAAATAATATCAAAAAAAAAAGCCCCGAAAAAACGGGACTTTACATCTATCGAGATAAATTCTTATTTATTTACCGAACCTTCTAACTCAGCACCAGCTTTAAATTTTACTACATTTTTAGCAGCAATTTTGATAGTTTTACCAGTTTGAGGATTTCTACCTTCTCTAGCCGCTCTTTTAGAAACTGACCAAGAACCAAAACCTACTAAAGAAACTCTACCACCTTTTTGTAAAGTACCTTCTACGTTGCTTAAAAATGATTCTAAAGCTAATTTAGCAGCTGCTTTAGTAATTCCAGCAGAAGCTGCCATTGCGTCGATTAATTCTGATTTGTTCATAATGATTTTTATTATAATTGGTTAAACTTTTAATTAATTACATACAAATTTAGCGGTCTAACTGAATTACACAAGTATTTCGGCTGTTTTTATTTAAAAATGTTAATAAAATACCAAAAATGTTAATAACATTATTTGTTTTTTGGATTTTTTCTACAATATCAAGCGCTGTAAGGGCTAAAACGCTTTAGCATCGGATGAAAACTGAATGCCATTTAAGAGTTCGTGTGTTTGCATTCTTTTCTTTCCTGGAAATTGAAGATTGTGAACGTGAATGAAACCATCAATAGTTGCAATAGCCATTGTTTTTTTAGTGGTGATTAGTTGTCCGTTTTGGTAATTATGGTTTTTTTCTTCAAAATTACAATCGTAAATTTTTACATTCCATTCGTTTTCTAGGTCACTAATATAGGTCCAAGCAGCTGGATATGGACTTAAACCTCTTATTAAATTGAAAATAGTTTGTCCAGAAGCCTTCCAGTCTATTTTGCAATTTTCTTTATTGAGTTTGTATGCTGTTTTGATTTCTTGGTTTTCAACTTGTAAGGTTGTTTTTACCGAACCGTTTTCAATTACTTTTAAAGTTTCGATAACAGCATCACTTCCAATTTCCATTAATCGATCATGTAATTCGCCAGCGGTTTCATTGGGGTGAATGGTAGTGCTTTTATGTAGGATCATGGCACCAGTGTCAATTTTATCATCAATAAAGAAAGTGGTAACACCGGTTTGTGTTTCGCCATTAATTATAGCCCAATTGATAGGAGCTGCACCTCTATACTGTGGAAGTAAAGAAGCATGAAGATTGAAAGTTCCTAGTTTTGGCATTTTCCAAACTACTTCAGGAAGCATTCGGAAAGCTACTACTACTTGAAGATTGGCTTGTAAGTTTTCTAATTCCGTTAAAAATTCCTCCGATTTTAAATTAGTAGGTTGTAACAAAGGTAAGTTTTTTTCTAGTGCATACATTTTTACAGCACTCATACTCAGTTTCTGACCTCTTCCTGCAGGTTTGTCTGGAGCGGTAATAACAGCTGCTATTTCGTAATTGTTTTTGTAAATGGTATCTAAAATCCCAACAGCAAAGTCAGGAGTTCCCATGAATACTATTTTAAGTTTTTCCATTATAAAAGGTAAAATTGATTTTGTTGGTTTATTCCAATGGTTTTATTCTCAAGCAATAATTGAATGGTTGTTAACAAAGTATCTGAATCCCATCCCAACAGCTGTTCTAATTCTCTTGAGGTTGCTTTTTTATTTTTCAAAGCAACTAGTATAGCGTTAGCATCTATGGGAAGTTTGTTTTTTTGTTTTTTCATGCAAAAAGAACAAATACCACATTCTTTAGGTTTTTTTTCATCAAAATAAGTAAGTAATAAACTGCTTTTGCAAGTAGTTGCATCAGTTACATAATGAATCACACTGTCAAATTGTGCTTTTTTTAATTCATTTTGACTGATTAAATATCGTACTACTTTATTGAGGGTTAATTCATCTTCGCGTGCTTCGTTGAACGTAATTGTACTATCATGGTTTTGAATTTGTGCTTGCAAGCAACCGTTTTTTTCAAGCTCTTGGATTGTTTTTATTACAACCTGTGTTGAAGTTCCTGATTTTTTTGCAATCAACTCAGTTTGAATAGGTGTTGGTGCTTCAAAAATTCCAGTATGTGTTCTAAGTATTGTAGTAATTACGGTTTCATCATTAGGATGTAAACTAATATATCGTATAATTTCTTTGCTAGGTAAAATAAATTGGGCAATTACTTTTTCTGTTGCATCATTGCTCAACGAAACTACTCCTTGACGGTCTAAAAATTGTAACGTATTGATAGTTTTCAAAACAGGCAATTGGTACTGAATAGCGAAGGCTTGTATATTAAAATTATAACTTGTACCAAAGCCTTCTCCGTAGGCAATTTGGAAATAATTATTCAATTTTTTATAAACTTCAAATAGGAATTTTTTATCTGGTAAATTGGCTTCAAGTTGTGTTTTTGCAATGGAAATATCATTCGCACTAACCAAGAGTAAACCATAAGCTTTTTCACCGTTTCTTCCTGCTCTTCCGGCTTCTTGATAATAATTTTCAAGATTTTCAGGCAGTTGAAAATGAACAACAGTTTTTACATCAGGTTTGTCAATTCCCATACCAAAAGCATTGGTTGCCACAATAATTTGGGCTTTATTTTCTAACCAAAGTTGCATGTTTTTCTCCTTCTCTTTGAACGATAATCCACCGTGAAAATGCGTGCTCGTGAAACCAAGATTTGAAAGTTGATTGGCTAAAGAAATACAAGATTTTCTGTTTCTAACATAAACAATACTAGATTGTTTGTTTTTGGCAACAATTTGTTGAAGTTTATATAGTTTATCTTCAGTATGAACTACGTGATATCCTAGGTTTTCACGGGCAAATGATTTCTTGAATATTTGAGGATTTTCAAGTGCTAAATGCGTAATGATGTCAGTTTGTACCCGTTCGGTAGCTGAAGCAGTTACGGCTAAAAAAGGTACTTTAGGAAAATGAGTCTTTAAATTTTTAATTTGTAAATAAGCGGGTCTAAAGTCATGTCCCCATTGACTTACACAATGTGCTTCATCGATGGCAATGAGTTGAATAGGAAGTTGTTTAATTCGCTCTAGAACCCATTCTTGTAATAAACGTTCGGGTGATAAGTATAAAAATTTATAGTTTCCAAATTGACAATTGTCTAACAAATCACTGATTTCATCATTAGATTTTGTTCCCACTAAACCAATCGCTTTAATGTCTTTACTTTTTAGGTTTTCGACTTGGTCTTTAATTAAAGCAATCAGCGGCGAAATTACTAAAGTAATACCTGGTAACATCATACCCGGAATTTGATAACATACTGATTTTCCTCCGCCAGTTGGCAACAAAGCAAACGTATCTTTTCCACTTAAAACGCTGGCAATAATTTCCTCTTGCGGACTCCTAAAAGCCTCGTGTTTCCAGTGTTTTTTTAAAATTTGTAACGCTTGTTCCATTGGAAAAAATTAGGGTAAAATTGTTTGGCTAATTTAAAGGTTTTTTAGTACAAATGCCACTCTATTAGCTACAGTATCTTTTGGAATTTCAATGAGTTCGTAGCCGTATTTTTTGTACGTTTCTTCTAAATGCTGGTGTATTAAAACCGCTTGTTCGTAATTTTCATAACGTTCGGCATCACTAATGTAAATTTCTTTCCACGGTGGAAGCATGAATACTTTAGTGTATTTAAATTGCTGACAAGCTTCATCAAAAAAGGCTGGATATGCATCGCCAATGTAATGCATATAAGCTAAAATATCTGGAATACCTCGGTCTAAGAATAAAGTGTTGCAAGTTTCTTTTAGAGCACTTTCGTATTGTTTTTTTCTTCCTTCCAATAGTAATTCACTAAACAAAAGCGGATTTTCTAAAAATAATTGCTCAATGCCTTGCTCTTGGGCTTGTTTGATTACTTCTCTAGAAATTTCGGGATAACAAATGAAACCTTCTGATTTTAAGGCTTCAATTAATGTTGTTTTTCCTGAACTTGGACCGCCAACTAAAACTACTATTTCTTTACTCATATTGTATTGGTATAAAGTGCAAAAGTAGTTTTTTTTAAAAAGCTTTTCAAGTTTCGCACTTTTCTGGGGTGTAAATAGTACAAATGTGAACATAAAAAAGTATATTTGTTCCTTAAATGCGATGTGTAATGGATAAAAAATCAGATGAATTTTATAAGCGTTTAAAAGAAGAATTAACCAATACTTCTTTATGGCCAGCTCCTTATTTGTATAAATTTATAGTTCCTTCCGATTCAGAAAAAATTGCTACAATTGAAGCTGCTTTTGATGATATGGGAGCTGTTATCAAAACCAGTCAGTCAAAAACTGGAAAATTTACAAGTATTTCTATTCATGTAGAAATGTTACATCCCGATGCTGTAATTGAAAAATATCAAGAACTTTCTACTGTAGAAGGTATAATTTCTTTATAAAATGAGTGAAAATAGTCCAATGCTTCATTTAGAGTATAACTCGCTTCGAACGTCATTAATTATCCCAGAATACGGAAGACATCTTCAAAAGTTGATTGATCAAATTATCACTATTGAAGATAGAGAAAAGCGTAACAAAGCTGCAAAATATGCCATTTCGGTTATGGGTTCTTTGAATCCGCATTTACGCGATGTTCCTGATTTTCAGCACAAACTTTGGGACCAGTTGTTTATTATGTCTAATTTTCAATTAGACGTAGATTCGCCTTATCCTATTCCTTCTAAAGAAGTTCTTTCTCAAAAACCTGAGCGATTGGCGTATCCTCAAAACTTTCCCAAATACCGCTTTTATGGCAACAATATCAAATACATGATTGATGTGGCTATTAAATGGGAAAATGGCGATATGAAAGATGCTTTAATTCTTGTAATTGCAAATCACATGAAGAAAAGCTATTTAAGTTGGAACAAAGAAACCGTTGAAGATGAAGTAATTTTTGAACATTTATTAGAACTTTCCAATGGGAAAATTAATTTGTTTACTTCCAATGAAGAACTGTCAAATACACAAAATTTGATGAAAGTAAACAAAAAAATGTCGAATAAATCTCAATACAACAACGGAAAATCAAATGTTGTAAAAAAGAATAACAACATTAAAAACGGCAAAAAACCATTCAACAAAAATAACAACAATTCAAAATAGATTTTTTTTGAATCATATTAAATACAACATTCACGTTGTGCTGCATTAGAATAAATTATGGGAACATTTAAAATTGAAGGCGGAAAATCTTTAAAAGGAGAAATTACGCCACAAGGAGCAAAAAACGAAGCATTGCAAGTACTTTGTCCTGTTTTACTTACGTCAGAAAAAGTTAGAATTACCAATATTCCAGACATCATTGATGTTAACAAATTAATTACATTGTTAGGTAATTTAGGTGTTAAAATCCAAAAAAACGGTCCTGGAGATTACACTTTTCAAGCCGATGAAGTAAATGTTAATTATCTTAAAACGGAAGCTTTCAAAAAAGAAGGCGGAAGTTTGAGAGGTTCCATCATGATTGTTGGGCCATTATTAACCCGTTTTGGTTGCGGTTATATTCCAAAGCCTGGCGGTGATAAAATTGGAAGAAGAAGATTGGATACCCACTTTGAAGGATTTATTAATTTAGGTGCTAAATTTAGATACGAAAGAGAAGACCATTTTTATGGTGTTGAAATTGATGGCCGACTTCAAGGTTCATATATGCTACTAGACGAAGCTTCTGTTACAGGAACTGCAAATATCGTTATGGCTGCCGTATTAGCAGAAGGAACTACAACAATTTACAATGCTGCTTGTGAACCTTATTTACAACAATTGTGTAAAATGTTAAACGCAATGGGAGCCAAAATTACAGGAGTGGGCTCTAATTTATTAACCATTGAAGGTGTTGAAAAATTAGGAGGTTGCGAACACCGTATTTTACCTGATATGATTGAAATTGGCTCATGGATAGGCTTAGCTGCCATGACAAGAAGTGAAATCACGATCAAAAATGTGAGTTGGGACAATTTAGGTCAAATCCCAAATGTGTTTAGAAAACTTGGCATTACTTTAGAACGAAAAGGGGATGATATTTACATTCCAGCACACAAAGACGGCTATGAAATCAAAACCGATATTGATGGTTCTATTTTGACAATTGCTGATGCACCATGGCCAGGATTTACACCTGATTTGTTAAGTATTGTTCTTGTGGTTGCCACCCAGGCTAAAGGTGATGTGTTAATTCACCAGAAAATGTTTGAAAGCCGATTGTTTTTTGTTGATAAATTGATTGATATGGGAGCCAAAATCATGTTGTGTGATCCTCACAGAGCGGTAGTTATGGGACACAATTTCCAATCGCAACTGAAAGCAACAACTATGAGTTCGCCAGATATTAGAGCTGGAATTTCATTATTAATTGCAGCATTAACGGCTAAAGGAACTTCAACTATTCAAAATATCGAGCAAATTGACCGTGGCTACGAAAGAATCGATGAAAGATTACGCGCTATTGGAGCAAATATCGTTAGAGTGTAAATTAATTTTTATTCCTAATAAATATAAAGCGCGAAGTTTTTTGAACTTCGCGCTTTTTTTAGCTCATTAATTTGCATTAAAAAACCACTTCATTCTAATGAAATCAGTGGTTTTTAAAGTTAGTTAGGTTGGTTATAAAATTGTAAGTGAGAAGATAAAACTAAAGTTTAACTTCTAATCTCTATTTTCTAAATTAATTGCTCAACATTACGGGCATTACTAACATAGTAACTGTTTCGCCTTCGTCTAAGCCATCAACTGGAGTTAAAATTCCAGCGCGATTTGGCATCGACATTTCTAGTTGAATTTCATCGCTAGTTAAGTTGTTTAGCATTTCGGTTAAGAATCTTGAATTGAAACCAATTTGCATGTCGTCACCTTGGTAATCACAAGTTAAACGTTCATCTGCTTTATTTGAGTAATCGATATCTTCTGCTGAAATGTTCAATTCAGTTCCAGCAATTTTCAAACGAATTTGGTGTGTCGTTTTGTTAGCAAAAATAGCCACACGACGCACAGAATTCAAGAATTGTACACGACCAATCAATAACTTATTTGGATTTTCCTTTGGAATAACTGCTTCGTAGTTAGGATATTTTCCATCAATCAAGCGACATAATAACACATAATTCTCGAATGAAAACGTTGCGTTAGAATCGTTATATTCAATTTTTACATCAGCATCTGAGGCACCTAAAATTCCTTTTAAAATATTTAATGGTTTCTTTGGCATAATAAAATCTGCCACTTGAGATGCTTTCACATCTGTTCTAGCGTATTTTACTAATTTGTGCGCATCAGTAGCTACAAAAATTAATCCTTCTGGAGAAAATTGGAAGAAAACACCGCTCATTACTGGACGTAAATCATCGTTTCCAGCGGCAAAAATGGTTTTGCTAATGGCAGTTGCTAGAACTTCGGCAGGAACTAAGGTTGATGAAGGATCTTCTAAAGAAACAGCTTTTGGGAACTCTTCCCCCGGAGCATAAGCTAATGCATATTTACCAGAATTTGAGCTAATTTCAACCGTATTATTTTCTTCAACCGTAAACGTTAATGGTTGTTCTGGGAAGGTTTTTAAAATATCTAATAATAGTTTTGCAGGAATGGCCACACTACCCGTGCTAGTTGAGTCAATTTCTAAGGTTGCTGACATGGTAGTTTCTAAATCTGAAGCAGCAACTGTTAAAGTGTTGTTGTTCAATTCAAAGAGGAAATTATCTAAAATAGGCAACGTATTGCTGCTATTAATAACACTTCCTAAAACTTGTAATTGTTTTAATAAATACGAACTCGATACTATAAACTTCATCATCTTAATTTTTAAAATCTGTTTGATTTTATTTCCACAAATATATTCTATTTATTGCCAATACCAAAAACAATTTATTAACATCTATTTGCTATATGCTTTTTTGCGCAAATAAGTGAATAATAATCCGAAAACCAAAACAATTCCTATTGGTAATCCGATAGTTATCATCTGTGCCCAAGTGTAATTTTGGTACACTTTTTCTTTGTTTAATAACGGCAAATCTACATCTTTACTTCTAATGTTAATAAGTCCGGTGTCGTCTAATAAGTAATTGACGCAGTTCATCATGAAGTCTTTGTTCCCATATAAGTTATTGGTCCATTTGTCAAAACCTAGTTCTAAGGGTACGCCTTTATCGATTTGATTTTTAATCACATCTCCATCCGAAATCACAATCATTTTGTTTTCATTGCCATTAGTTTTGAAAGTTGCATCCTTGAAAGGCAAAATTCTATTTTCGTACATTGATTTAAAACTTCCTTCCAAAAGAACCGCAACAGGCATTAAACCTTTACCGATGTAATCTTCGGGTGTTACTTCTTCGGTTAATATATCTAACGAAATTTGTGCCGGTGTTCCCACAGGTCTTGAATATTCAGAACTGGTTAGTAAAACCGTTTTCTGAATGTCATTTTTTAACAATTCAATGGGTGAGGCGAATTCAAATTTTATTCCCTCTATATTTTTTACAATAGGATGTGAAGTCGCTGGATAAATAAAAGGCGAAAACTTCCAGAAAAATTGTTGGTATTGCGTTTGACTTCCTTGTTCTCCTGTAGCCACTTTTATTGGAATGGCTTGCTCATCTTTCACCAAAAGCGGATTCATTCGAATACCGTATTTGAAGAACATGTCAGTTAAATTCAATTCGTTGGAATGAGCCAGAAGTGCACCAGCTTCACTATACAAATCTTCATAATTGGCATTCACATTATCCAGTAACCAAATCGTTTTTCCACCATTGATAATAAATTGGTCTAAAACTTGTTTTTCTTCCTCTGAAAAAGCTTCTGTTGGCTTAGCAATGATGGCTAAATCGTACTTTTTTAATGCTTCCAAAGTTTCCGTTGGTTGTTGTTTTGCTATTGAATCTAGCGTAAACGGACCAATGAAATAGCTTTCTCTAACGGTTCGTAAGAAATCGGCAATAAAAACATCTTCTAACTGACCGTTTCCTTTAATTACAGCAATTTTCTTTTGTTTCTCGTTGATAATTTTGTGAAAAGCTTCAGCAAAGGCAAATTCTAAATGCTGTACCGAACTGATTACTTTTTCTTCGGTAGAAGCGCCCATTAAATTTTTGAGTAGCCCAACTTTACTACTTTTATCGCCGTAACTTGCTACAGCCCAAGGGAAAACTACTTCCTGTGACTGTTTTCCTTTGTCGTCAACAGTAACGCTTAGGGGTTGTAAACCTCTTTCATAAAATTGTTTCATTACCGCAACTCGTTCTTCTTCTTTTTCAATTGGATTAACGAATTGGAATATAATATTGGGATTATAAGCGGTGAATTCTTCCAATAACTGACGGGTTTCAATTTGCAAACGTTTGAAATCGGCTGGGAAATTTCCTTCCAAAAACACATCTACATACAATGGACTCTCAATTTGCTTGATGATATTCAATGAAGTTTCAGATAGTGTATAGCGTTTGTCGTGTGTTAAATCGAAACGTTTGAAATAAAACTGATTTCCGTAATTGATGGCTACTAATACGATTAAAGTAACCAAAAGTTGTTTCATTGGCTTTTTCATTAGGCTTTACTGGCTTTTAGTTTATAAACAGTGATGGATAAAAATAAAAAGGTAGCACTCAAAAAGTAAACCACATCACGTGTATCAATCACACCACGACTCATACTTTTAAAATGGAAATCCATGCCAAGACCAGCTACAAATCGGCTGTTGTTTCCAAAGAATGAAGCTATTCCATCAAATCCAAAATAGAAGACGAAACATAAAAAAACGGCAACAATAAAAGCCACAATTTGGTTATCTGAAAGCGTTGAAGTAAAGATTCCTATTGCCGTGTAAGCCGCAATTAAGAATAACAATCCAAAATACGAACCCATGGTGCTTCCCATATCGATGCTTCCTACAGGATTTCCAAGTGAAGAAACAACCCAAACGTAAACTAATGTGGGCAAAATGGCCAATACAATTAAAATAAAAGCACCTAAAAATTTACCTCCCACAATTTCCCAAATAGATAAAGGTTTAGTAAACAATAATTCAATAGTTCCTTGTTTGTTTTCATCTGAAAAACTTCGCATGGTTACTGCTGGAATTAAGAAAATTAAAATCCAAGGCGCTAATTTAAAAAACGGACTCAAATCAGCAAATCCAGAATTTAGAATATTGAAATCGCCATCAAAAACCCATAAAAATAAGCCATTCAGCAATAAAAATACCGCAATGACCAAGTAGCCAATGGGCGAACCAAAAAAGGATTTAATCTCTCGAAATAATAAGGCTTTCATTTTTATTTTTTGTTTAAAGTTTTAGGTTTAAAGTTTAAAGTTTAAAGTTTAAGGTTGTACAACTTGGAACGTTAAACCTTAGACTAAGGTAACTAACTTATCTACACTCCAAGCTTCGGGTTTTGCGCTAAACAAACTTTTAGTATAACGCCAAACACCTTCAAATAGTGCCGAATTTCTGTAATTTTCTAATGCGGCTTCGTTTTCCCAATAACTGTATGTGAAAAAAGTGCAAGCATCGTTTTTGTCTTGGTACAATTCTAAAAATAAATTACCTTCAAAACCTCTAATTTTATCTTTATTTTCTTCAAAATTGGCTAAAAAAGCATCAATTTTATCTTCTTGAAAACGCATTTTTACAATTCGGACTAGCATTTTTTTAATTTTTAAAATGTATGGTTATTGTATCTCTAAATTTCAATCCCAATAAGGTATGCGCTGAACTCACAGTTTTAGAAACGCTTTTATACACGGCAATTTCTAAATAACCGTTTTCGTTGAAAAGTGCTAAGCTAGAACCTTCAAAAGACTTTAAAGGAAATCTTTCTGATGTTTTAAAGTCGCTATATTGGTTATGAAGTGTTGTGATTTTTTTGTTGTGAAAACGAATTTCGAAAGTTCTTCCTAAAGCTGTTTCGGTTACCATTTTCTTTGAAATATTTGTTACACCATTCCCAAAATGATCAATGTAAATTATGCTACCTTTTATGGTTTTTCCGTCGTCAGAAACCGTTGGGTTTGGTTCATTTATTGGTTTAAGTTCGTTAATTTCTTTACCAATAACATTCAATAAACCACCACGAGCAATGTGACAAGCCACGGTAGCAAAAACATCCATATCAGTTGCTTCAGAATGCAACCTGTCGTGAATATTGATAGCCACAATTTTTTGGGCCACTTTTTTTTGGGTTAAAGCGCTTAAAATTCCGTTATCGGCACAAATGAAATAATGGTCGTCCCATTGCATAGCGATATGTTGGGTGTTTTCGCTACGTTCACTATCAACACCGATTAAGTGAACTGTTCCTTTTGGAAAACTTTTATATGCCGCTGCAATGCAATAACTAGCTTCAAAAATATTGAATAAATCAATTTGATGCGAAATATCAACAATTCTAACTTCCTGATAAGCAGTAATAATTTTGCCTTTCAAAGCACCCACAAAGTGGTCCTTCAATCCAAAATCAGTAGTAAGTGTAATTATTGACATAAATTTGTTTATAACTTATTCTTGAAAGAACAATTGTTTTTCTTAAATTTGGATACAAAGCTAATGTATTTTCAGCATTTCAAAAATAATTTAAAAAGAAAGCCATTGAACGAAAGAGTAATTGAATTAGTAGACATCACGCCAAAGGATTTTTGGGGTGCTCAAGATGTTCATTTAGAAGCGATTAAAAAATATTATCCCAAATTAAAAATCGTTGCTAGAGGAACTTTAATCAAAGCGTACGGAGAGGAAGAAATTTTAGACGAGTTCGAAACCCGCTTTCGAAGACTGATGTTGCATTTCACCCGATTCAACAGTATTGATGAAAATGTGATTCTTCGCGTGTTAGAAAGCGGCAGTCAAGAAACACAGTATATGCAAGATAGCGACAAAATTTTGGTGCATGGAGTAGGAGGTAAGCTAATCAAAGCGATGACGCCAAACCAACAAAAATTAGTCGATTATATTCATAAAAACGATATGGTTTTTGCTATTGGTCCAGCGGGAACAGGAAAAACCTATACCGGAGTGGCTATGGCTGTAAAAGCGCTGAAAGAAAAGCAAGTTAAACGCATAATTTTAACCCGACCAGCAGTAGAAGCGGGCGAAAATCTTGGCTTTCTTCCTGGTGATATGAAAGAAAAATTAGATCCGTATATGCAACCTTTATATGATGCATTGCGCGATATGTTGCCGCCACAAACCTTGGAAGATTATATTCTAAAAGGCATTATTCAAATTGCACCATTGGCCTTTATGCGTGGTCGTACGTTAGATAACGCGTTTGTAATTTTAGACGAAGCCCAAAACACGACACATTCACAAATGAAAATGTTTTTAACGCGTATGGGGAAAAATGCCAAATTCATGATTACCGGTGATCCTGGACAAGTAGATTTACCAAGAAGAACCATTTCTGGACTGAAAGAAGCGATTTTGGTATTGAAAGATGTAGATGGTATTGGTATCATTTATTTGGATGATAAAGATATTGTGCGTCACAAACTGGTGAAGAAAATTATTGATGCGTATAAAAGTATAGAGAATCATGATTAAATAAAATTTAAAGAGACACTTTTATTAGTGTCTTTTTTTTACTTTTGCACCACACAAACAACAACACAACAAATGAATACAATTACAGCAACCCAATTCAACTTCCCGGGTCAAAAATCAGTTTATAGAGGTAAAGTTAGAGAAGTGTACAACATCAATGATGACTTATTAATCATGATTGCTACTGACCGACTTTCCGCATTTGATGTAGTTTTACCAAAAGGAATTCCATATAAAGGACAAATTTTGAATCAAATTGCTACCAAATTCATGGAATTGACGTCAGATATCGTTCCCAATTGGTTAGTAGCTACTCCAGATCCAAATGTAGCTGTTGGACATTTGTGCGAACCTTTCAAAGTAGAAATGGTGATTCGTGGGTATTTATCAGGTCATGCCGCTCGTGAATATGCCGCTGGAAAAAGAACACTTTGCGGTGTTTCCATGCCAGAAGGTTTGAAAGAAAATGATCAATTTCCAATGCCTATAATCACACCAACAACCAAAGCCGATAACGGTTCACACGATGAAGATATTTCGCGTGAAGCTATTTTAGCCAATGGCATTGTTTCGGAAGCAGATTATTTGGTACTTGAAAAATACACTAGAGCTTTATACCAAAGAGGAACAGAAATTGCTGCTTCAAGAGGTTTAATTTTAGTAGATACCAAATACGAATTTGGAAAAACCAAAGACGGACAAATCGTTTTAATTGACGAAATTCACACTCCAGATTCTTCGCGTTATTTTTATGCAGAAGGATATCAAGAAAGACAAAACAACAACGAAGAACAAAAACAATTATCAAAAGAATTCGTGCGCCGTTGGTTAATAGAAAATGGTTTTCAAGGCAAAGAAGGCCAACAAATTCCATTCATGAGCGACGAATACATTGAAACCGTTTCTGATCGTTACATTGAATTATTCGAGAACATCATTGGAGAGAAATTCGTAAAAGCCGATATTTCTAATATCAATGAACGCATCGAGAAGAATGTGTTAGAGTATTTAGCTAGTAGATAAGAATTTTAGTTCTAGTTTTCTAAAAAAATAAATTGTTAAGCATCTGCATGTCAAGTCGAGCGAAGTCGAGACTCTAAACTAAAAATCTCGACTCCGCTCGACTTGACAAATACAATTTATTATAATGAACTGGAAAGTATTAAAAATAGAAAAAATCATTCAACAGATTTAACAAGCAAGAAAAATAAAGTAAAAATGTAATCCTGCTTTCGCGGGATTTTTTTATGACAACTATTATAGAAAACGTGAAATAACAAACTTTCATAAATTCAAAAACTTGATTTTTAGTTTTTCAAATTTTATAATTTTTGAAAAATGTTTTAGAAAAAATGGTAGTTGTGAAATAGTTAATGTTGTTAGCTATCGTTTTTATTTTTTCGGTATTCTCTTATTATTTTTTTAATACTTTTGTCATTTGTATAAATTATTATGGTGTTTGTTTCATCTGCATTACTTCCAAATATGGCTGACATTTTTGAATCAAAATTCATAATGTTGTCAATGTTTTTGTCATTTAATAAGTCAAGAATTTTATTACTATTCGGATTAATAGTTTCGTCGAGCTGAATCATTTCTTTACCTTTTTTATAGAAAATAAAATGCAATATTTTTTTTCCGCACTTTTTTCCGCTTTGACTTTTCCATTTGTTACAAAAATAAGTGTATTTAATTTGGTTACCTTGTATTTTATTAATTGATATACATGAGTCAGGAATAAAAACCTTGTCTCGCAATAATTTTTCTTTAATCAAATTTTTTTTAGAGGAAAAGTTTTTTATCGATTCAAATTTTAAAAGATATTCTGCATTATCTTTTTGCAAATCAATTTCTTGACCTAATAAAGAATTATAAATTAAAAAGAAAAAGAATATGATTATTTTTTTTTTATTCATCTTAATTGTTAAGTTTTTAACTGGTAACTAAATAGTATGTAACAGATAGAATTCAGATTATATCACTGCAATATACCAAAATTCCTATTAACCACATTTCACAAAAACAAAAAATCCGAAGTACATTCGGATTTTGATAAAATTTTGGGAAATCAACTAATCTATTTCACCTAAATTCCTTTAATATTTCCTGAGCCTGAAACTTTTTTGTCTAAGGTTGATGGTTTACCTTTATAAGTAATGTCGCCGCTTCCTGTTACTTTTGCTTCTAGGTGTTGGGTGCAATTTACACTTAAATCTCCTGAACCTGAAACGGTTGCTTTTGCGTTTTTGGCTTGTAAATTACGGCAGTCAACATCGCCTGAACCTGTTACTGATGCGTCAAGTTCTTGGGTTGTTCCGTTCATAGTGATGTCGCCCGAACCGGTTAGTACCACTTTGGTTTTGCTAGCATTTACCTCTAATTTTGCATCGCCAGAACCAGAAAGTGTGATTGTAAATTCGTCTGATTTTAGCATTTTTTTACCCATTATTGAACCAGAACCGGTTGCCATTACTTGCGAAATACTTTCAACAGGAACTTCAATAGTAATTTTAGATTTGTAATTAAAACTGTGATTCTTTTTGAAATGAATGTTTAGTTTGTTGTTTTCAACTTCAGTAATAATGTATGGCAAAAGGTTATCATCGCCTTTTAAAGTTAAATTGCCTTCTTTTCCATCGGTTAGCACAATATCAAACGAACCTGAAACAGAAATTTTATCGTAGGTTTCCGTTGTTCTTGTGGTGGTTACGATGTTTCCGCTGCCTTTGATTCGTTCTTGTTTCCAGTTTTGAGCGTTGCAAAAAGTAACACTCAATAATAGTAAATGTAATACAATTTTTGTCATGATTTATAGTTTTAAAAGTTGGATATTTCCGTAATTGGTTGTGATTTTGATTTTAGATTTTCCTGGGTTATTGAAATAACCGCTGTAGCTTTTTGAAGTGTTTTTTTCGTATTTTTCGGTGTATTTCAAGCCCAATTCTTCTTTAAACGAACCATAGCCCACCATAAAATCAAAGTCGAATGCAGCATCTGGAGCGCAACTAATTTTAGAATGGGAATAATTGCCGTTAATCAGCAACTGGTCCGTTTTGCTCGTCATGGTCATTTGAATGTTGCTGTAATTAGAATCAATTGTGGCTGATTGACTTATTTCGCCAAAATTCAGGGTTAAATAATTGCCATCTACTGCTAGTTTTTGGATGTTTTTGGCAGTTACTTTGGTATAATTAGTTGCCATTTGAAGTATTTTGGTATTTTGGGTTGTAAACGTATTGTAGTTTCCGTTGAAAGTTACTTGATTGGCTTGTTTGCAATCTATTTTGGAATAACTGCTTTTCAATTGTACGTTTTCAATAAATTCAATTGACGAATTTTGGGAATATGCTAAAGTAATGCTATTTGACTTATTTTTAAAAGTGCCCAATGTTACGCTGCCGTATTGGCAATCAATAGTTGCAGTTCCGTTGAGGTTTTCCACTGCGATATTTCCATATTTGTTAGTTAAATTGATGTTGCCGTTTCTTGGGATTTTTACGATGTAATTGATTTCATAATTCATGTTATTTGTGGACCAATTTTTCCCTGAAAAGGTTGTTTTTGCGCTTACTTTTGAAGCATTTCCATCAATAGCAGCAGAAATTCCGTTCAAGCGTTCAATTACTTTAGCTTCATTGTTTCCAGAAACTTTAATTTTGACTTGAATAGCAACTTTGTTTTCGTTCCAGAGATACACGTTAATGTTTCCGTACGAATTGCTAATTTGCGTGAGCGCTTCTGCAGAAGTTTCAAATGTTTTGGAAATTGTTTTTTCTTTTTCGTGTGCATATTTTACATCGCTTGCCATAACGAACAAGGGAATAAAAAACAAGACAATTAGGTTACATATTTGCTTCATTTGGGATATTTTTTACGTTATTAATTTGGTCAATTTGTTCTAAAATGGTTTGTATAAATTGCAGTCGGGTTTGCATATTAACGACCATTGCATAGAGAATTTGTTTGTTTTCTCCTGTTTTTTTGATGTCATTTTTTAGGTTTTTGTAATCCAATTCAAGTTTTTCTAATTCTGCCAATGCATCTTCGATTATTGCTTTATTTTCAGGAGTTTCTTGTTTTTTTAGCGCTTTGACTTCAGAAGCAATCAATACCGAAAAATAATCGTGTGTTTCTTGCGTTTGAGGCGATAATACTACTGGTTTTTCGTTAGTTTTTGGTAAACTAAAAAAAGTAATACTTGCAATAAGTACCAATGAAGCCGCTACAATTAGAGGTTTCCATTGGAATTTTCGTTTTTTTTGAGCTTCCAATTTTTGAAGAAATCGAATTTCGTGTCCATCATCAGGACTTTCGATATCCCAATTTGTTTGGTTTTGGAACAAATTATTTAAGTGGTTTGAATTCATTTGGGTTGTAATTTTTTTCGTAAACTTTCTTTGGCTCGATGGAGTTGGGTTCTACAATTTTCGTTTGAGATAGTTAAAATTTCGGCTATTTCTTCTTGGTCAAAACCTTCTATAAAATGAAGTGTAATGATTACTTTATAATTAGTTTTTAAGCTTTGAATGGCATTTAAAACATCATTGGTTTTCAATGTTTGATACTCTTGATTGGTGTCGTCATTTTCATTTTCAGTTATTGCTGGATATTCTTCTATTTTTTCAAAAGGCAATTGTTTTTCTTTTTTTAATTGGTTGATACTTTCATTGATTACAATTTTTTTTAACCAAGCACCAAAACTAACATTGCCACTGTAGGAATCTAGTTTGGTAAAAGCTTTCAAAAAACTTTCTTGCATGCAATCTTCTGCTATTTGAGCATCCGAAACTATTCGAAAAGCCACGTTATACATCGCTTTATAATACATTTTATAAAGTGTGAATTGAGCTTATTGGTTATTTTCCTTACATTGTTTTAGAAGGAAATGTAGAGTTTCTTTATCGCTTTCCAAGGGTTACTTTCAATTGGCTATACTAAAGACAAGCCTTTTTTTTATTTGTTACAGTTTTAGAAAAAAAAATCCGAAAAAAATATTCTTTTTCGGATTTTGTGTTATTATTCTTGAAACGTATTATTTAAAATACGAGAACGTTTCGTTATTTTCAATTTTCAATAAACTTTCATAAATCAGTTTAATTACATTTTCCACATCATCGCGGTGCACCATTTCAACCGTAGTGTGCATATAACGCAACGGCAACGAAATTAAAGCCGAAGCCACACCACCATTGCTATAAGCAAAAGCATCCGTGTCTGTTCCTGTAACTCTAGAAGTTGCATTTCGCTGGAATGGGATTTTATTTGCTTCAGCCGTAGCCACAATTAATTCTCTCAAATTGTTTTGTACTGCTGGCGCATAAGCAATCACAGGACCACGACCCATTTTTAAATCGCCTTCAATTTTTTTATCAATCATTGGAGTAGTGGTATCGTGGCAAACATCGGTTACAATGGCTACGTTGGGTTTAATCGTTTGGGTAATCATTTCCGCACCACGCAAGCCTATTTCTTCTTGAACCGAGTTTACTATATACAATCCAAAAGGTAATTTCTTTTTATTTTCGTGTAACAAACGGGCTACTTCAGCAATCATAAAGCCACCCATACGGTTGTCAATTGCTCTACAAACAAATTTGTTTTCGTTTAATATTTCAAATCCGTCAGGATACGTTATCACACAACCTACGTGAACGCCTAATTCTTCTACTTCTTTTTTGCTTTCGCAACCACAATCAATAAATATGTTTTCAATTTTTGCTGATTCTTCTGCTTTTCCGCTTCTTCCTCTAGTGTGAATCGCTGGCCAACCAAAAACGCCACGAACAATTCCTTTTTTGGTATGAATATTTACGCGCTTTGAGGGTGCAATTTGATGATCCGAACCGCCATTTCTAATCACATAAATCAATCCGTCTTCTGTAATATAATTTACATACCAAGAAATTTCATCTGAATGGCCTTCAATAACTACTTTAAACGGTGCTTCTGGATTGATTACCCCAACGGCAGTTCCATAAGTATCTGTAATAAACGTATCAACATACGGTTTCAAATAGTCCATCCAAATCTTTTGGCCTTCGGCTTCATAGCCTGTTGGAGACGCATTATTTAAGTATTTTTCAAGAAAAGTAAGCGATGATTTTTTCAATATAGATTTTGTGCTCATAGTTTTTTTTGCTAAGTTATGAAATTGGCATAAAATTGGTATAAAAAATCACTAATTTTGTTCACAATAAAGCAATTATTTAAAAACTCAGATATCAATTTTTATGCGAAATATAGTTTTCCTTTTGATGTTTATTAGTGGTAGTTTGTATGCTCAAGTGGCTGACTCTACTGCGTTTACGGCTCAAGATACTTCGGTGGTTTATTCGATGTATTTACCTGAAGTTGTGGTAACAAAAGAAGATATTGCATTACAAAAAGAACGAGAAAAGTTATTAATATTAAAACGTAGGGTTTATAAAACGTATCCTTATGCCAAAACAACAGCAGAAAAGTTAGTGCAAATAAATACTACTATGAGTCAATTGAAAACCAATAAAGAGAAAAAGAAATACCTAAAGATTGTAGAAAATTATTTGCAAAAAGAATTTGAACCCAAATTGAAGAAAATGTCTCGAAAAGATGGTCAAATTCTAGTGAAATTAATTAGCAGACAAACAGGAAATTCTACTTTTGACTTAATTAAAGACTATAAAAGCGGATGGAAGGCCTTTTGGTCAAACAATACAGCAAAATTATTTGATATTAATTTGAAGGAAGAATACAAGCCTTTTAATAGAGTTGAGGATTTTTATATAGAAAGTATTTTAATTTCAGGTTTTCAAGAAGGATTATTAGTGGAACAAAAACCAGCTAAACCTTTTGATTTGAAAGAATTGGCCGCTCACTGGCGTGCAAAAGTTGAAAAATCAAAAGAGGAGAGAAAGCAAAAAACGGAAGATTAAAGCTAATTCTATTGGAAACTTACCTTTTAATACTGCTTTGTATAGCTTCATTTGTAGCAGGTTTTATTGATGCAATTGTGGGCGGAGGCGGACTCATTCAAACGCCTGTTGCTTTGGTACTTTTACCGCAAGTTCCGGTGGCTTCGATTATTGGAACATTAAAAATCCCAGGGTTTAGTGGCACTAGTATGGCTACTTATCATTATTTGAAAAAGGTAAAAGTCAATTGGAAATTAGTAGCTGTTTTAGCCTTAGTTTCTTTTCTTTTTGCTTTCATTGGTTCCCATTTGTTGACTGTAGTTCCTAATGATTTTATGAAACCCGTTTTATTAGTAGTATTGGTTTTGTTATTGGTTTACACTTATTTTAAAAAGGATTTAGGCCAATTTACAACTTCCAAATTATCGACTCGCCAACTTTACCTAACTGCTATTGGAATAAGTATGGTTTTAGGTTTTTACGATGGTTTTATTGGTCCAGGAACAGGGAGTTTATTGATTATGGCCTATGTTGCTTTTCTTGGTTTTGATTTTATGTCGTCTTCTGCTTATGCTAAATTGATTAATTTGGCTACAAATATTGGTTCGATTACTTTGTTTGTAATAAAAGGAAAAATCATTTGGTCAGTAGCTATTCCCATGGCAATTTGTAATGTAACTGGCGCTTGGTTAGGCGCACGATTAGCCATTTCAAAAGGAAATCAATTTATTAGAGTTTTCTTTTTGATTGTGGTAAGTTTGATGTTACTCAGATTTGGTTATGATGTGATTTTTGGATAAAATTTGTTCCAATGAAATTATACATTATTAAATAGAATTATTAAGAGAACAAGTTTCATTAAATAACTAAATTCTCTTAATAACTAAATGGTTTAAAATTGTATTTTTTACTTCCTAAAACTTCAAACCAAACATCACACCATCGCCTTGGTATCCGTTTTGATAGGCTCTAACATAATCAATTCGTAAAAAACGGAATTTACCAAAGCCAATGTTATCAAAACCAACAGAGAATTCTTGATAAGGTTTAAAATTAGGTACATTAATTTGGTGAAAACCCGTTACAAGATTCCATTTTAATTTGTTTAGTAGCGGAATTTTATTCATAATATACCCTTTGAAATTATGTTCTAAATGAGTTTCAATATAGGCGTCGTTTGTGGAATTTGAATAGTACGGCAACAGGTTAAAACTGTTCAAATATTCGCCTCTAAAGTTCACATGAGTTTGATTTCCGTTGAAATGTTTATAATCTACAAAGGCAATATTATCAGCGTTAAAGAATTTTCCGGAGCTAATTCTTAGACCAATTTCACCTTTATTTCCAAAGGTTTTATCATAGTCAATTCGGGCTGCAATAAAATCGAAATGGTACTTGCTGTTTGAAGCGCCAAAGGCTTTTTGGTAGGACAAACTTAATACAGGATAATCGTCATTAGAGATGTTAATTTTTCCGTCGGGTCTGGAAATATATTTTTGACCAAAACGAATTCGGGTTCCAATGGTGGCTTTCATTAAATCGTGATTATCAAACGGTCTTGAAATGAAGTTTTCGGGTTGCAGCGGATCATTGGAAGTATAACTGTCTCTACTTTTAATTATGGTATAGTCAGTAGTATTGAACAAAGCGCGACGATTTTCATAATTCCAAGAAGCATAACCGTAAATACCATTGGTCACTTCTTGTCCGTAAGTTACTGTAGCAAACTCTCTGTTGTACAATTTCATGAAATTATTTTTGAAAAACAATGTGCTAATAGTGTTGATAAATGGCGAAATAGGTTCACTAGCGTTAATTTGAGTTGCTGCACTTCCTCCAGAAATTGTGATTGCAGCTTTGTTTTGGTTGTTAAATCTGTGGTAAAACATTCCTTGAACACGCAAACGGTCTTCGGCTAATCCGAAATTGAAATTTGAACTTGCATAAGTGTATGAACCTCTGGTTTCATTAGATTTTCGGAATGAAAAACCAGTGTTAAAGCTCCATCCTTGGACGGTATTGAAACTTGTTGCCCCTAAACCTGAAATACCTTGGTAGTTAAAACTCCATTTTTTAAAACTGTTTTTATAGGTATAACCCGTAATTAGTTTGCCTAAATGAAAGCGATTTCCTTTGGCATCAATAGAATCTAAGTACGTTTGCGATTGTCGTAAAGTTTGAATACTATCTTTTTTTATGTAGCTTACGGTTTCTTCCTCGGTTAATGGAACGGGTCTGTAATTCTTCCAATAATCATCTGGTTTTTTATTGGCATCAGTAGCAAATGAAACGATTTCTTTTCCAAAGGTTTTCTTTTCGAAAGTATCTTTAAATTCGTAATTACTAAAAACGTGAGTGAACTTTCCTGTGAATTTCATCCCAAAAATTCCCGCATCAAATTCTAATGATTGTACATTTTTGACCCAAATTTGATTTTTATCGTTAAAAGTGAAGTTTTGAACTAATTTCATAGTTTCCAAAATTGGTTCTTGAATGCGATAGCCTTTAATGTCCAAATCTACACCATAAATAGCCCAACTGTCTTCTACCACATAAAAGTAACCTTCAAAAACTGGTTCACTGTCACGTTTTGGCATCACTTTTATTTTGTTGATAAGCTTCTTATTTTCGTCATAAAAAGTACTTTCTAGTTGATAGGTATAATAATTAAATGCATTATTGGCAATGGGTGAAACCATATTGATACCAAAATTGATGTAGTTTTCGTAGAAATCGTAGTTGGTATTTAGAGCGGTATTGTAGCTAAAACCGCTATCGTCTCCCGCAACTTTTGAAGCAATAATTTCTTCTTTGAGTTGGTTAGGCTTTTGAAACTTAATTTTTGAAACCGTTTCCGATAAATAGATTACGCCGCTTCTTGTAGAGTCGAGACTTCCCTCTAAATCGCCCACTTCAACTCCAAGAATTTTCTTTGGAATATCTTTTGCTTTAAAAATTCCTCTGGAATAGAAGTCGGCTTCAAATTTATCAGTTTTTTCAAAATTTTTCTTTTTGTTTGCAATGGCTTTTCGGATGATTTCATTGGCAGGATTTTCGCCTTTGGTTACTACCACTTCACTTAAAATATAGTCTTCTTCAATTAACTTTACATCGAGTTCAAAAGGAAAATTAGAGATTGCAATTTGTTGTTTTTGGGTTTTATAGCCCAGCGATTGGAAAATTAGCGTAATATTTTTGCTATTGGTATAATTTAATTCGTACTTGCCATGCTCGTTTGATGCTGTTCCAATGTAAGTTCCTTCAATAATAATATTCACAAATGGAATGGGTTCGTTATTGGCATCTGTTACTGTTCCTCTAATTTGAGCAATACTGAATTGAGAAATAAATAATAGGGTACAAAGGTAGAGGTATTTCATAATTGTGGGTTGTTGTTTTGTTACCATTATAAGGCTTTTTAACGAATCTTCTTGAGAAATATTTTGTTTTTTTATTACCAATCATTTCGTATCAAATTTCTGATAAATTAATGCAATTTCCTAACGAGCATTTAATTTAAAACCAAAAATTCATCCAAAAAATTAAATTCACAATCTAAATACAAAGAATAATAGCTCTTAGATAAAATTTCATCTTTCCTTTTTAGATTTAGTTTTATCATGATATTGGGTACTGAAATAAATTCATGATCAATAACATAAGAAATCGAATGATATTCAATTAAAAAATCACTAATATCACAATCTTCATCTAATTCAATTCTACTTAAACAATTTCTAGCTTTTAAGTATAATTCGCTTTTTCTAGATTCTAAATCATCAAAATTCATTGAAATTACTCTTTTCTATACTTCTTAGTTTCTTCAAAAACGTGTTCTAAAATTTTTGCATCTTGCTCCGTAAATTCAACATTTCTTCTACTCATTACAACCTTAGCCACTTCAAATGCTTTTTTGGTCAAATATGTAGTAAATCCAGAAGCGCCACCCCAAGAGAAACTGGGTACAAAATTTCTAGGAAATCCAGAGCCAAAAATATTGGCTGAAACACCAACAACAGTTCCTGTATTAAACATCGTATTGATACCACATTTACTATGATCACCCATCATTAATCCGCAAAATTGCAAGCCTGTTCGTGCAAAGCCTTCGGTTTCATAACTCCATAAACGCACTTCTTCATAGTTGTTTTTTAAGTTGGAATTATTGGAATCCGCACCAATATTACACCATTCGCCTAAAACGGAATTACCTAAAAATCCATCATGTCCTTTATTCGAATAGCTAAATAACACTGAATTATTCACTTCACCACCCACTCTGCAATGCGGTCCAACAGTTGTTGCTCCATAAATTTTAGTTGCCAATTTTACTTGCGCTTCTTCACACAAAGCAAACGGCCCACGAATAACCGAACCTTCCATAATTTCAGCATTTTTCCCGATGTAAATTGGTCCAGTTGAAGCGTTTAAAGTTACGAATTCTAACTTCGCACCTTCTTCAATAAAAATATTTTCGGGAGCAATTACGTTTACGCTTTTTGGAATGGGTTGGGAAAATCTGTCTTCAGTTAACAATTCAAAATCTTCACGAATAGCAGCATCATTTTTAGCAAAAATATCCCAAGTATTTTCAATTCGAAGTAAATCGCCTTCATAATCAATCAAATCATACGCCTCAAAATCAATGTCTTCTTGGGTGTCATTGGTATAAAATGCTATAATTTCTTCACCAGCAATAATGGCCTGGTTTTTCTCTAAATTGGTTATCATTTCCACCAAAATAGCATTGGGAAAAAAAGACGCATTAATCATAATGTTGGCTTCCATTTCTACCATGGGATATTTTTCCATTAAATATTCTTCAGTGAGCGTAGTGGTAGTATAACCCAAATACTTTTCCCATTTTTCACGTATGGTTAGAATTCCCACGCGAATATCAGCTACAGGACGAGTAAAAGTAAATGGAAGTAACGCATTGCGAACCGTTCCGTCAAATAATATATAGTTCATTTGATTTAGATTTTAGATTTTCGGACTTCAGATTAAAATAAATAAAAAAGAAATTCAAAAATATTTTTGCCAAAGTTACGAAAGTTTGTTTCACAAAAAAAGCCTCACAAAAAGTGAAGCTTTAGAAATATTTTTAAAAAGTGCTAAATTATTTAGCTCTCTTAGCGTATTTGCTGTTGAATTTATCGATACGACCAGCAGTATCAATTAATTTAGATTTACCAGTGTAGAACGGGTGAGAAGTACGAGAAATCTCCATTTTAAATACAGGATACTCAACACCATCAACTTCGATAGTTTCTTTAGTTTCTACTGTAGATTTTGTAATAAATACGTCTTCGTTAGACATGTCTTTGAAAGCTACTAATCTGTAATTTTCTGGGTGGATTCCTTTTTTCATCTTGTAAATCTTTTTATTGTTGATTGTATTGAAATTTCGCGGCTCCTTGTTTTTGGAGGTGTAAACGCAGTACAACCTTTTGTTTATAATCGTTTTATTTTGAGTGTGCAAATTTACATTTAATTTTGAAATTACAAGCATTAGTGTAACATTTTTTTATTTTTTTTCACTAATAGGGTACAATCTTATTATTCTTATATTTGTAAACTAATTAAACGAATCAACTATGAACGAAATTATCAAAAAAAACGGAATTAAATTTGGTATTATTGCTGGTGTTATAGGAGTATTAATCACAGCAGGAATATACATTATCGATCTAAAATTATTTACCGCTTGGTGGTTAGGTCTAACAAGCATTGCGATTTATTTAATAATCGGAATTGTTTTAATGGTTCAAACTAGAAAAGCATTAGTGAACAACTACAGTTTTAAAGATGCTTTTACAACTTATTTTATCTATGCAATTATTGGAATAGCTATTTCAGTTGTTTTTAATATTGTCCTTTTCAATTTTATTGATCCTAGTGCAAAAGAAACCGTAAAGGAATTGTCTGTTGAAGCTGCCGTTGAATGGATGAAAAAATTTAACACTCCTACATCTGCTATTAAAGAAGCAGTTGAAAAAATGGAAGCTCAAGATCAATTTGGCATTACAGAGCAATTAAAAGGTTCTATATTTAGTATTATTTTTAGTGCAATTATAGGAGTTATTTTTGCCGCAATTTTCAAAAGCAAACCAAAAGAACAATTTTAATTCATGGATCTATCCTTAGTTATTCCTTTATTAAACGAACAAGAGTCGTTGCCTGAACTGCATGATTGGTTAGTTGCAGTGATGCAAAAGAACAATTTTTCATACGAAATTCTCTTTATTGACGATGGCAGTACGGACGATTCTTGGCAAATTATAGAAAACCTTTCACAAGCGAACTCGAATGTGAAAGGTATTCGCTTTTTAAGAAATTATGGCAAATCGCAAGCATTACACGCAGGCTTTGCAAGAGCAAAAGGAAATGTAGTGATTACAATGGACGCCGATTTACAAGATAGTCCTGATGAAATTCCTGAGCTTTACCAATTAATAATGAAGGACAACTTTGATTTAATTTCAGGTTGGAAGAAAAAACGATACGATTCTGTTGTGGCGAAAAATATTCCGTCTAAATTATTCAATTGGGCGGCTCGAAAAACATCGGGTGTGTATTTGCATGATTTCAATTGCGGACTAAAAGCTTACAAAAATATTGTAATCAAGAATATTGAAGTTTCGGGCGAAATGCACCGTTATATTCCTGTATTGGCAAAAAATGCTGGATTTGGAAAAATTGGCGAAAAAGTAGTAATTCATCAAGCCAGAAAATACGGGAGTTCTAAATTTGGAATGAGCCGTTTTATCAATGGCTTCCTAGATTTAATAACCATTTGGTTTTTGTCTACTTTTGGAAAAAGACCGATGCATCTTTTCGGATTATTAGGTTCTATTATGTTCATCATTGGATTTTTATTCGCTTTCTATTTAGGAATCGATAAATTATTCATCAACACAACTGGAAGATTAATTACCGAAAGACCCCAGTTCTATTTGTCGTTAACAGCAATGTTGATTGGAACACAATTATTCTTAGCCGGATTTTTAGGTGAAATTATCCTGAGAACCAAAAACAACGAAGAACGTTATAAGATTAGTGAGGAGTTGGGTAATATTTGATAGGTGATAGGTGATGGGTGATGGGTGATGGGTGATTGGAGTTGGGTGATTGGTGATGGGTGATGGGTGATTGGAGTTGGGAGAGAATTAGAAACAATTTAAATTATATACGCCATGGAAAAATTAGAGATTATTACACAAAAAATTCATGAAATTAGAGGACATAAAATAATGCTAGATTTTAATCTTGCTGAACTTTACGAAACTGAAACGAGAATTTTAAAACAAGCCGTAAAAAGAAATATTGAAAGGTTTCCTGAAGATTTCATGTTTGAACTTACAAAAGAAGAATTTGACAACTTGAGGTCACAAATTGTGACCTCAAGTTACGGAGGAACAAGATATATGCTATTACAAAAACAACATATATGAAAATTAAGATTACACTATTATTTTTAATTACTTCTTTAATCTCATTTAGCCAAAATAAAGCCTTTTATAAAAAGACAACTTTTGCTTATGAAATAAATAAAAAAGACACCATTAATAAAAAAGTTTATGTTACTTTTTTAGACAGTCTCAGAAATGTTATAGAATCTGAAAATAATATTGCTAATGCAATTTCTGGAAGTAAAAATAACCCAGAAAAAATTAAATCAATTATTGAAATTGATAATGGTAAATTATACATATCAGCCGACATAAACACAAAAGTAGACACTATTGGAAAATTAATTTATGTTTATGATGAAAAAGGTAATCGTACTGAAAATTATCAAATAAGAAATGGAGATACCATAAATGGTCAAAAAAGAATTTTTAACGACTCTAATTTATTTACCAAGTTGTATAACAAAAAGAAAAATAGCCATGATTACTTCCTAAGCATGGAGTGGCTTTACGACGATAATGGAAACTACACAGAATGCAAAAAATATAATGAAAACAATCAATTAATTGGTTATGATAAATACGATAATACTTATGAAAAAAATGACAAAACTATTATTGTAAAATCTTCTTACAAAAATAATAAAGGATTTGAAAAAGTTTTCAAAGAAGTAAAAGAAAAAAACAAATCAACTATTTACTATTTTGAAGATACTGTTGGCTATAACTATGGAATAAAATTAAACCACTACAAAGGAGGATATAGTATCACATTAAAGGACGAATGTGGAGATATTAACGAAATGAGATTATATGATGCCAATAAAAAGTTAATTGCTCTAATGTATAAAAAAGAGGAAAAACTACAATAACAGCATACATCAGCGGTTACAAGTAATGGCTCGGCCAGTAATATTCCGAAAATTCTCCGAATTTTCTAAAATAAGTCTATATTTGTTATGGCTTGGTGCTGGTTTACGCCACTACTTGTAGCCGCAAAACGATATATGCCATTCGCTTATACAGAACAAGGTGTTGCCATGTTATCTTCGGTTTTTAAATTCAAAGAAAGCAATTGAAGTAAATATTGCAATTATGAGAACTTTTGTAGTGCTCAGAAATTCGATTTTATCACTGGAAGAAATCACAAATAGAGTTTCAGAAATTGAACAACAGTTTCCAGAAATTTACAAAGCATTAAATTATCTGATGGATACCCATCAAAAAGACATAGAACAAAAAGTAAGAAGCAAAATTGGCTTCAAAAAAGAATAAGAATATGCATATCGAACAAAGTATTTTAAACAAAGTAAATGAGTGGTTAACCCCAACATTTGACGAAGCCACACAAGAAGCAATCAAAGAAATGATGACGTCAGCTCCAAAAGAATTGGAAGATAGTTTCTATAAAAACTTAGAATTTGGAACCGGTGGAATGCGTGGCATCATGGGTGTTGGTACCAATCGAATCAATAAATATACCTTAGGGAAAAACACTCAAGGTTTATCAGATTATTTGCATCAATCCTTTCCAAATCAACAATTGAAAGTGGCTATTGCTTACGATTGTCGCCATAATAGCGATACGTTAGCTAAAGTGGTGGCAGATGTTTTTTCGGCCAATGGAATCAAAGTGTTTTTGTTTTCTGATATGCGACCAACGCCTGAATTATCATTTGCAGTTCGTCATTTGAATTGCCATGCTGGAATTGTATTGACTGCTTCACACAATCCACCAGAATACAACGGATACAAAGTCTATTGGCAAGATGGCGGGCAATTGGTTCCACCACAAGATGCCGAAATTATAAAAGTGATTGAAGAGTTAAAATACAGCGATATTAAATTTGAAGCCAATACTAATTTAATTGAATACATTGATTCTGAAATTGACGAAGCGTTCTGGCAATCGACTATAGATAATGCTAGTTTCAACACACCAAAAGAAGCAAAAGCAAATTTAAAAATCGTGTATACTTCATTGCACGGAACTTCAATTAAGTCTATTCCAAATGTATTAGAAAAGGCGGGATATTCCGATGTTCACATAGTAAAAGAGCAAGCAGAACCCAATGGAAATTTCCCAACGGTTAAATCTCCAAATCCAGAAGAACCAGAAGCACTATCTATGGCAATCGCTTTGGCAGAAGAAATTGGAGCGGATATGGTAGTTGGAACCGATCCAGATTCTGACCGTTTAGGAGTTGCCGTTCGTGATTTAAATGGAAAAATGACGCTTTTAAACGGAAACCAAACCATGGTTATCATGACGGCTTTCTTATTAGAACAATGGAAACGCGCTGATAAATTCCAAGGAAATGAATTCATTGGTTCCACTATTGTTTCAACTCCAATGATGTTAGAATTAGCGGCTGCTTATAACGTAGAATGTAAAGTGGGATTAACTGGTTTCAAATGGATTGCGAAATTCATCAAAGATTTTCCTAATCAAAAATTTATTGGTGGAGGTGAGGAAAGTTTTGGGTATATGGTTGGCGATGCCGTTCGTGATAAAGATGCAATAGCTGCAATACTTTTGGTCAGTGAAATAGCTGCTCAAGCCAAAGCTTCAGGAAGTTCGTTATACCAAGAGTTATTAAACTTATATTTAGATTTTGGTTTTTACAAAGAACATTTGATTTCTATTACCAAAAAAGGAATGGATGGCGCTAATGAAATCAAACAAATGATGATTGATTTACGTGAAAACCCATTAAAAGAAATCAATGGCCAACGCGTAGTTTGCATTGAAGATTACCAAAGTTCAAAAGGTAAAGATTTTATGAATAATGAAGAATTTGAAATTCATATTCCAAAATCAAACGTATTGATTTACTATTTAGAAGACGGAAGTAAAATTTGTGCAAGACCAAGTGGAACCGAACCAAAAATTAAATTCTATTTCAGTGTAAATGGAGTTTTGGATACCATTGAAAACGCAGAATCAGTTGAAAAAGAATTAGATAACAAAATTGCAGGAATTATTTCGGCAATGAAATTAAACTAAATGGACGAAAATTTAAAAAAAATAATCCCTTATTTAAAACCTTATAAAAGCAGTGTTATTTTAAATGTTGTTTTTAATATTCTCTATGCATTGTTTAGCACATTGTCATTTATTGCTTTAATTCCAATGCTTGACGTGTTATTTAAAGACGCAGAAAAAATTACATCAAAACCTGTTTATACTGATATTTGGAATATCACTACTTATGGCAAAGAGTATTTGTATTATTACATTACTAAATTAACTGAAGAAAATGGTGCTCAATATGCATTATTATTAGTAGTAGGTATTGTAATTACAACTTTTCTATTAAAAAACCTTTTCAATTATTTAGGACTAAATTATTTAACAATTGTTAAAAATGGTGTTTTAAAAGATTTGAGAAAAAACATGTTTGATAAAATTATTCAACTCCCAATTTCTTACTATTCAGAAAAAAGAAAAGGCGATGTAATGGCTAGAATGTTAGGAGATATAAACGAAGTAAAGAATTCGTTTTTTTCTATTTTAGAGTTGATTGTTAAAGAACCTATGGCTATTATTTTCACCATTGGTGCAATGATTTCTATAAGCTTTAAACTAACTTTATTTGTTTTCATTTTTATTCCAATTTCGGGATATATTATATCAAAAATTGGTAAAAGTTTAAAATCAAAATCAGGAAGAGCCCAACAAGAAAATGGGTATCTAATATCGGTTGTTGAGGAAAGTTTAGGCGGATTAAAAGTGGTTAAAAGCTATAACGCTGAAAAAAGTATTATTTCTAAATTTAATGATTCCATCCATCGACTTTTAAGACTTTCAATTAGTATTGAGCGAAAAAACAACTTAGCTTCTCCTATGAGTGAGTTTATGGGAATTGTAGTAATTGCAATCTTGCTTTGGTATGGTGGTAATATGGTTCTAGTAGATAAACTGGCAAACGGACAACCTATTTTAGAAGGTTCTAAATTTTTAGCTTACATGGGATTAGCATACAATATTTTAACACCAGCTAAAGCCATTTCTAAAGCTTCTTATCAAGTTAAAAGTGGTTTGGCCGCTGCCGAACGTGTTTTTGAAGTTTTGGAAGTTGAAAATACTATTACCAATAAAGAAAATGCAATAGTAAAAGAATCTTTTAACGAAAAAATTAGCATCGAAAACATCAATTTCAGTTATGGTGAAGAAAAGGTATTGAAGAACTTCTCCTTAGAAATTCCAAAAGGGAAAACAGTTGCTTTAGTGGGACAATCGGGTTCAGGGAAAAGTACGATTGCGAATTTGTTAACACGTTTTTATGACGTGCAAGATGGAACTGTAAAAATTGATGGAATTGACATTAAAGACATGACCTTAGAATCGCTTCGTGAATTAATGGGGTTAGTAACGCAAGACTCGATTTTGTTTAATGATACAATTAAAAATAACATTCGTTTAGGAAAAGAAGACGCAACGGATGAAGAAATTATTGCTGCTTTAAAAGTGGCCAATGCGTATGAGTTTGTTTCAGATTTACCAAACGGAATGGATACCAATATTGGTGATGCCGGAGGAAAACTTTCTGGCGGACAAAAACAACGTTTATCGATTGCTAGAGCGGTTTTGAAAAATCCACCGATTATGATTTTGGATGAAGCTACTTCTGCTTTGGATACGGAAAGTGAAAAATTTGTTCAAGTAGCTTTAGAAAATATGATGCAAAACAGAACATCTATAGTTATTGCTCACCGTTTGTCAACCATTCAAAAAGCGGATAAAATTGTCGTAATGCAAAAAGGCGAAATTGTAGAAAAAGGAACTCATGACGAATTATTAGCAAAAAACGGAACGTATTCGAAATTAGTGATGATGCAGAGTTTTGAGTAATTGCACGCTGATGAAACTAATTCGCCATGGCGAAACGCTGATTGAAACGGATTTTTAATGCGACTGAAAACTGTGACTGAAAACTATTACTGCGACTAATTATTTTACATAAAAGTCAGATAAGTTTTTTAAGTTGAGTATCTTTATGTGATAAGTTTTATTTAAGATTTTACTAGAACTTTTTTTATTAGCACGCAGATGAAACTGATGCTTCCCAACGCTGATTAAACGGATTTTTTTTGCTCGCAAAGATGCTAAGTTGCTAAGATTTTTAATTTTTAAACATAAAAGTCTGATAAGTTTTTTGAAGTTGAGTATCTTTATGAGATAAGTTCATTTAAGATTTTGAAAATTGTTTTTTGTATTTGAACTTGTAATTGATCTTGGTTTTTGAACTTGAATTTGATTTTTGAATTTGAAATTATGTACATAAACAACTCAAATATTACACTTCCTGAAGATCCGAATACAATTGTTTGGAAATATTTGGATTTGTCTAAATTCTTGGATATGCTTTTATCAAAGCAGTTGTTTATGTCGCGCTCGGATAAGTTTGAAGACCAATACGAAGGTACGTTTTCGGAACCAACATTTGAGGAAATCAAGAAGATTGCTGCTAATAATCCGAAGTTTTTGGATTACTACAAATCACATCGTGAGAAAGTAGTTATTAGTAGTTGGCATATTAACGAATATGAATCGTTTGCCATGTGGCAGATTTTCACTCAAAACACAGAAGGTTTAGCCATTCAAACTACGATTGGAAAGCTAAAAGAAGCTTTGTATCCAGAGAAAAAAGTGGAGCAATACATTGGCGAAGTAAAATACATTGATTACAAAAAAGAATACATCCCATTTGATGATACGTTTTTCCCGTTTTTATTTAAGCGTAAAAGTTTTCAGTACGAAAGAGAAGTTCGTATTATTTCCGATGTTACTTCCAATAACTTAAAAATAGACAACGGACTAAAAATTGATGTGGATTTGAGTTTACTAATAGAAAAAATCTACATTCACCCCAAAAGCGAAAACTGGTACAAAAACTTGGTGATTGAACTAGTGAAGAAATTAGGTTATGACATTACGATTGAAAAATCGGATTTAGAAAGTGATATTTTGATTTAGATTTGGAACGCGGATAACACAGATTTAACAGATTTTCGCTGATTTTTTTGCTCGCAAAGGCGCTAAGTCGCAAAGAAAAACTTCGTGGAACTTTATGCTAAACTTTGAGAAACTTTGCGCTACAAAAACTGAACACTTACCTAAATCGGCATGTAAGTTTCTACTTTCCATTCTGCGTCTAGTAAATTCACATAATGGTAATGTACTTTGTCGTTTTTATCAAAAGCACCATTTTTGTTAATGTCTTCAATACAACGAAAATATAAACGGTTTTGAGTTTCAATGATATTCCAATCAATGAATTCTTGATAATCTTCTGTTAATTTGGTAAAATTAGAGCCATCAATATTGCTAATGTATAAAGATTTAATATCGTTTTGGTCAACCTTTTTGTCTTTATTTGTATCTCTATCAACAACGCTGTAAATGAGAATTTGTTTTTTGGTATTGGCAGCAATTCTATCCAAATAAGTCACCGTTTGAATTTGAATTTTCTCATAAGTTAGTGCTTTTACATGGGTAGAATCTATATGTTGAAATTTCAAATTTTCAAAATAACCTGTAATTTCAAATCGGTTGTAATTGGAAATTGCATAACTAACTTGATTTGTTTTTGTAGAACCATACACTTTATTAAAGTCGTCATAAACACGTACATCGCCCACAGGATGAATCAAATATTTTGTTCCCTCCATGTGAATAGGTAAATCTGCAATTTTTATTGATGTTGTATCAACAGCTTTTGCATTGGTAGTTTTTGGTTCCTCGTAAATCACTTTTGGAGTTTCTTTTTCTTGTTTACAAGCTACAAAAACTGTGAATAGAACAAAACCCAAGTATCGTGCAATATTTTTCATGATGCCAATATTAATAGTCAAATATACTAATTTTTTCAAAAACTTCTTTAGATTACAATCTAGCGGTCAATTTCAAATTAAAAACTCGAGTTGTCATAAAGTTTGGAATACCGTATTGGGTTTTGGTATACACATCTCTAACCCAAGTATTTGTAATTGCATTTTGATTGTTAAACAAGTTGAAAATTTCGAATCCCAATGAAAACTCGCTAAAAGGTTGCAACCATTTTTTGGTTGAAGTTAACGATTCGTCTTTGAAAACATAGGAAAAACCAGCATCCGCTCTACGATAATCATTCAAACGCAATTGGTATTCATAAGGATCAGCATAAGCTGGCGAACCGCCAGGAAGCCCCGTATTGTAAACCAAGTTCAAATACAATTTCACGTTTGGAATATTTGGCATATAATCTTGGAATAAAATAGCAAACTTCAATCTTTGGTCTGTTGGACGAGCAATAAAACCTTTTCCGTCTTGATTTTCTTCTGTTTTTAAATAGCCAAAAGTAAACCACGATTCGGTTCCTGGTACAAACTCTCCGTTTAAACGAGCGTCAAAACCATAAGCGTAAGCTTCTGCATCGTTGTTAGCTTGGTAACGAATTCTAACATTATCAATGGTATACGTGTTTACATCGGTAAAATGTTTGTAATACGCTTCCGAAATCAATTTGAAAGGTCTGTCCCAAAGTTTGAAACTATAATCGTTACTTAACACAAAATGAATGGATTGCTGTGCTTTTACATTTGGGTTCACGCTTCCATCGTTACCACGTAATTCTCTGTAAAATGGCGGTTGATGGTACATTCCAAGTGACAAACGGAATACCATATCTTTATCCCAATTGGGTTTTAAAGCAAACTGTGTTCTTGGAGAAAAAACAATTTGACTCTTTCCGTCTTCATTTCGGTCTAAAACTTGCCATTGATGGCCTCTAATTCCAGCACTTATCCAATATTGATGTTGCCCTATTTCGCCTCTTTGGTTCCATTGTGCATAACCTGAAAAACGATTAATTACAGTGAAATTTGTGGCACGAACACTTTGAAAGGGAGCCAATGGCCCTGTGTAAGGATTGTAAGGTTGGTCATTAATATAGTTTAATTCTGGATTTGGCAATGAAAATCCAGCGGAGTCAATCACTTCCCATTCTACAATTCTATCTCTTATGTCTTCTCTAGTGTATTTGATTCCCCATTCTACTTGCGATTTTTCAGATAATTCATGAAAACCTTTTACTTCGGTATTGAAGATTAATGCGTCTAGATTATTTCTTGCGTGATTCAATTGCGAACCTACACCACGAGAAAAAACAACATCGCCAAAAGAATCTGAACCAATGTTTGAATCTACTTCTCCTAAACGATATTGCGCTAATATATCATAATATTCTTGCTCTTTAGTATGATAGGCAGAAGCGATAAACTTTAATTTATTATTTTCATTGTATTGAAAAACGGCTTTTCCAGCACCAAAAGCAGTAAAATACTCATTTTTTTCTTGTCCTTGATAAAATATTTGTAAAGCAATAGGTTGATCAATTGTCCCAAAATTTGTTTGACGCGTTAACGGTTGATAATTGTATCTGTTTTGAGAAATATTTCCTAAAAAACTGAATTGCCACTTAGCCGAAGCATTAAAATTGACTAAGGATTGAACATCAAAAAAAGTAGGCCTAAAATTGGTTTCTGTTTCTTGGCTATTAACTAGTAAGCTGTTATCTCTGTAGCGAACTCCAGTTATAGCACTCCATTTTTGATTTTTTGAAACGGCGTCAACAGTTAAACTTCCTCCTAAAAAACTGGCTTCCATTGCGGCGTTAAATTGGGTTGGATTTCGGTATGTAATGTCTAATACTGAAGCCATTTTATCACCATATTTCGATTGAAAACCTCCTGCTGAAAAATCCACATTTTCAACCATATCGGTATTGGTAAAACTCAATCCTTCTTGCTGCCCAGAGCGAATTAAAAACGGACGATACACTTCAATTTCATTAACATAAACTAAGTTATCGTCATAATTTCCACCACGAACGGCGTATGAAGTACTTAAATCACTATTGGAATAAACACCTGGCAATGTTTTGATAATATTTTCAACTCCAGCATTTGCACCTGGAATTCTTCTGATTGTAACTGGATCAATAGTTGTAATGCCCTCTACTCTTTTACTTCGTTTACCAGAAACTGTTACTACACCCATTTGTTCAACATTAGTGCTTAAAACAGGATGAAACTCATAGTCTTGATTAGATTTTAATGTAATTTCAATGCTTCTATTTTTGAAAGAAACATGTGAAAATACAACTGTTACCTTAGTATTTGCAGGAATTTCTAACATGTAAAAGCCGTTAGCATTAGTGACCGTTCCTTTTTCACCTGTTTTCACAGTCACATTTTCAATAGGCGAATTAAATTCGTCTAAAATAACCCCTTTAATTCTTGCAGTTTGCGCTAGAAGCGATGTGCAAAAAAAAGTAAAAAAACCTAAAAATAATAACTGTTTCAAACGTGTGATATTAATAATTCATAAAAAAATGAGATTCAAAGGTAGTAGAATTTTGCATATTATCGACGACAATAACCTTAAAATCATTTCTTCCTTCTTTGAATTTGGCATCAGAAAGTTGGTGAACTAATTTTTTTGTCTTGTAATCGTATTCCATTAAAATCCATTCCCCGTTTAAATAAGCGTTGTAAGAATCAATTCCTGACAAATTATCGGAAATAAAAACACTTAATGTGGATTGGTTTTTCAGGTTTTTACCTTCAACAAAATTCACATTGTAAATTCGCGGCGGAATAGAATCTTGTGCAATTTTAAAAGCACCTAAATTTCTGGTGTATGTTTTAAATGTATTTCCTTTTCTTGTTGTTTTGTTGTAACTCAAGCTGGGTCCAGAAACAGATGCAATAAATGATTTTTGCAATTGTTCTTCTGTAAATCCTTGAACGTTATCAAAGGTGATAGTCAAATTTTTATGAACGGGAACGGATGAATTGTGTAGTTTTAATTCGTTATTTTTTACTTCAAAATCCAAATAAAAATCTTCGTAAAAAGTATTTTCAGGTATATAAACTGAAATATTATCTTTAGCGTAATTGTGTTCGTTTTTAGCTTTTAAAAAGTATGGAGTTTTTGATTGCTTTTTTGTCAATGTAACAGCTTGTATTCCAAATTCAATTGGGATATTTATAATCGTTTTGTTGTCATGAAAGTCAAAAAGTTCAATTCTATAGATATAATTTGCGTTTGGTTGTGTGTTGATGATTCCATTATTTTTGTTTGCTTTTAAAATTGAGAGCGGATAAGGAGTTAAATGGAACAACTTTTGAACACGTTGGTTGCTACTTTTAAAGAATTCATAATCGATGAAATTGTTGATATAACGGGTTTCATCAAATGCAAATTTATCTAATTCATACTGAAAATAAAGCACACCATTTAAATAAGCGTTTACCTTGTATAGTCCATTTTTATTGTACAAATTAGTGCAATTGTCAAATGCGTTAATTCCAAAACCAATTTTACCATTAGCTGTAACCTTAGCTGCCAAGTAAGAACCATCGGCTTGTTTGTTTATAGAGACAGGAACCGGACGTTGCGATTTATTTACAACAGTTGAATCTATTGGGTAAACTACTATATTTTGAACGGTTGGAGCATGCTTATCTTCTGCTAATTTATTGAAACCAAAAAATAGAGGATTCACAGTTTTTTCAGAAGTAGTTTCTCTAAATTCAAAATGCAAATGTGGCCCTCCGCTACCGCCGGTATTACCAGAAAAAGCAATAACTTCTCCTTGTTTTATTGGCAAATCTGTTGGCTTTAAAAAAAGTTCAATTTCAAAAGATTTTTGAGCATAATGTGTTTTTTGGATAAGGCTTTCTATGGCTCCATTTGCCTTTTGTAAATGTCCGTAAACAGTTGTGTAACCGTTTGGATGCGTAATATAAATTGCTTTACCATAACCGAAACTCGAAATTTTAATTCGCGATACAAAGCCATCTGCCACAGCATAAACGGGTAAACCCTCTTTTTGTTGCGTTTTAAAATCTAATCCAGAATGAAAATGATTGCTTCGTAATTCTCCAAACGAACCTGAAACATCAAGCGAAATATCTAAAGGCGAAATAAAATCTTTAGGGTAATTTTGTCCGAAACTAAAACAAGAAAACAATACAATTAATTTAGTTATTTTCATAGGATGCGCATTTAGGCTAAAATACTATTTTTTTTACAAGAAAAACAACAAGAAATATACCAATTTATAACTTGCTAAAAACCAAAATATTATACAATTTTGAAAAAAATAATTAAAAAAAACAAAAAAGTATTGCGATAATTGAATAGTAATACTAAATTTGTAAAAATAGAATTGAATTGTATCATTAATGAATGAATTGTCTGAATTAATTGATTCTCTTGAAGTTAAATTTTTCAAGCTCAACCAAAAAATAGTAGCGCTTGAAAAAAAAAACCTAGAGTTACAGCAATTGTTGCAAGAAACAACAGTTGTAGCCAACAAGCAAGAAAAAGAAAATGCGATGTTGCTAAATCAACTAGACAATCTAAAAATGGTTAATTCGCTATTAGGCAGTGACGAAAATAAAAGAGAAACAAAACTCAAAATAAATTCATTAATACGAGAAATCGATTATTGTATAGCCCAACTTTCTGATTAAAGAAGTGTATGAGTGAAAAATTGAAAATTAAAATATCTATTGCTGATCGTGTTTATCCTTTAACAATTGAAGGTTCACAAGAAGAAGCGTTGCGAACAGCTTCAAAAAAAATAGATACTATGATCACTCAATTTGAACAAAGCTACGCAGTAAGAGACAAGCAAGATGTATTAGCAATGTGTGCTTTACAATTTGCTTCTCAAACCGAACAAAAACAAATCGACCATTCGCAAGATGTTCAAAACGCGATGAATCGTTTACAGAATTTAGATAAAAAACTGAGTGAGTTACTCTCAAAATAATTACGTTCTTACCCATAAACAAAGATACTGCCTACATTAGTATATATTTGATAAACTCAACACTAACAAATTAAAATGAGTGAATCTTCGCAGCTATAGCAGGCCCTTCAGTGGGAAGCTTGAAATGTGAGTTAACTCAAAACTTGTCTTTACGAGTTTATACAATCATCTAATGTAGGCTTTTTTTATATATATAATTTAAATAAACATATGGAGCCAATAAGTATAATTGTAGGAGTTGTTGTAGGATTAGCCCTTGGTTTTGGTATTGCAAAATTTCTTGAAAAAAGCAATGTTTCAACGCTTATCAAAAACGCAAAAAAAGAAGCTAGTTCTATTTTAAAAGATGCAAAAGCTGAAGCCGAAGCTACAAAAAAAGAGAAAATACTTCAAGCAAAAGAAAAATTTTTAGAACTAAAAACGGAACACGAACAAGTTATTTTGGGTCGTGATAAGAAAATTGCTGAAGCTGAAAAAAGAACTCGAGATAAAGAATCTCAAGTTTCTAATGAATTAGCACGTGCCAAAAAAGCAGCAGATGAAGCCGAAAACAAAATCAACGATTACAACAATCGATTGGAACTTTTAGAGAAGAAACAACAAGAAATTGATCGTTTACACCGCAGTCAAGTAGAGCAACTTGAAGTTATTTCTGGCTTATCAGCTGACGAAGCTAAAGAGCAACTAGTAGAAAGTTTAAAAGCTGAAGCCAAAACAAACGCCATGTCTTTCATTCAAAATGCTGTAGAAGAGGCGAAAATGACTGCTCAGCAAGAAGCAAAGAAAATTATCATCAATACTATTCAACGTGTGGGAACTGAAGAAGCAGTAGAAAATTGTGTTTCTGTATTCAATATTGAATCTGATGATGTTAAAGGTAGGATTATTGGTAGAGAAGGAAGAAACATTAGAGCTCTAGAAGCTGCTACTGGAGTTGAAATCATTGTTGATGATACACCAGAAGCTATCATTCTATCGTGTTTTGATCCGGTGAGAAGAGAAATTGCTCGTTTGGCTTTACATAAATTAGTTACTGACGGTCGTATTCACCCTGCGCGAATTGAAGAAGTTGTTGCCAAAACAGCTAAACAAATTGATGAAGAAATCATTGAAACAGGTAAACGTACTGTAATTGATTTAGGAATTCATGGTTTGCATCCCGAACTAATCAAAATTGTAGGAAGAATGAAATATCGTTCTTCTTATGGTCAAAACTTATTGCAACACTCAAGAGAAGTAGCTAATCTATGTGGAATTATGGCGGCAGAACTTGGCTTAAATGTGAAGTTAGCAAAACGTGCTGGTCTTTTACACGATATTGGAAAAGTTCCAGAAACCGAAAGTGAATTACCACATGCTATTTTAGGGATGCAATGGGCTGAAAAATATGGTGAAAAAGAAGAAGTTTGTAACGCCATTGGAGCACACCACGATGAAATTGAAATGAAGTCACTAATTTCACCAATTATCCAAGTTTGTGATGCTATTTCAGGGGCTCGTCCTGGTGCAAGAAGACAAGTTTTAGATTCTTATATCCAACGTTTGAAAGACCTAGAAGATATTGCACACGGATTTAACGGAGTTAAAAATGCTTACGCAATTCAAGCTGGAAGAGAATTACGTGTAATTGTTGAAAGCGATAAAGTAACCGATGAAATGGCTGCTACTCTTTCCTTTGATATTTCACACAAAATTCAAACCGAAATGACTTATCCAGGTCAAGTAAAAATTACCGTTATTAGAGAAACTAGAGCAGTGAATATTGCGAAGTAAATTATAGTCGCAGTTAACAGTCGCAGTTGACAGTAAATAATAAAAAAAGGGATTTTCAAATTTTGAAAATCCCTTTTTTTTATATCCAAAACAGAGGCTTTGACTGAAAACTGAGACCGCCAACTATTTACGCGGATGAAAGTTATTCAGAACTTCTGCTAAAAACTTCCTGTCTAAATGCATATACACTTCTGTAGTTGTAATGGATTCGTGACCTAACATTAATTGAATGGAACGCAAATCAGCTCCATTTTCCAGCAAATGAGTAGCAAATGAATGTCGGAATGTATGAGGAGAAATTACTTTTTCTAAACCAATGGCTTTGGCTAAATCTTTAATTATGGTAAAAACCATCGCGCGAGTAAGCTGTTTGCCTCTACGATTTAGAAATAATGTATCTTCATACCCTTTTTGAATTTTCAAATGAACTCTTATCGAATTTTGGTACAATAAAATATACTTAATTGTTGAATTTCCAATGGGTACAAAACGTTCTTTGTTGCCTTTACCAGTAACTTTTACAAATCCTTCTTCAAAAAACAAATCAGAAATCTTTAAACTTATCAATTCAGAAACACGCAAACCACAACTGTAAAGAGTTTCAAGCATGGCACGATTGCGTTCACCTTCTGGAGTTGATAAATCGATGGCAGCAATTAGTGAATCGATTTCTGAAGTAGATAATGTATCTGGTAATTTTCTTCCAATTTTTGGTACTTCAATGAGTTCCATTGGAAAATCTTTTCTATAATCTTCAAATACTAAAAACGAAAAAAAACTCTTTAAACCTGAGATAATTCTGGCCTGACTCCTGGCGTTTACCTGAGAAGCAATTTCATAAATGAACTGTTGAATGGTAGTTTGAGATATTGAAATTGGAGTGGCATCCATTTCTTTTTCAATCAAGAAAGCATGTAATTTTTCAATATCAAAACTGTAATTGGCAATGGTATTTTCAGAAAGTCCTCTTTCCAAATGTAAATAATTTTGATATTCTTTAAGATACGATTTCCAACTGTTACTCATACTTCAAAGATAATCATTTTGGGATAAAAAAAATCCCGAGACAAACTCGGGAAATATAAATTAAAATCTAAAACCTAGACCTATCTGAATAACAGAATTTTTGATATCGTCACCTTCTCCAGAATCACCAATTTGTGTTAAACCTGCTTGGTATCTAACATTTGCAAAAATAACATCAGAAAAATCGTAATTCATTCCAATTCCTAAACCAAAATCTGTAGATTTAAATAGTTCTTTCACATCTTCACTGTTTGATCCAAAACCTGCAACATCAACTTCTATTTTTGCTGAAGTTAAAAACCCAACATATGGCCCTCCTTCTATAGAAAACTTTTCAGTAATAGCATACTTAAACATCACTGGAACATTAATATAATTTAACTGAAACTTAGCATCAAAACTGATACCTTCAAAAGCTCCATCTTGTTGAGTTCCTTGGTTACTATAATGAATCTCAGGTTGAATAATCAATTTGTCAGCAATTGGAATTTCTACAAATGCTCCTACATGGAACCCCGCTTTCATATTGCTACCCCCTGCATCAGAACCAGTGATATTTGCAAGATTTAAACCTCCTTTTGCACCAAATTTAACGTCTTGTGCTTGAACTGATACAAAACCAAATACTGCAATAGCAGCTAAAAATAATTTTTTCATTGTTAGTTGTTTTTAATTTATTTTGCAAACATACTGTATTTTTTGTAGTATTTTACATTAAAACATCACTATTATAACTTTTAGAAAAAAAAATCCCGAGACAAGCTCGGGAAAATAAATAATTGTAATTTCAAATTAGAAATGTAATGCAAATCCAACATTTAATTGAAAGATACCTTTATCGGTAAAGTTCTCATTTAATGAATGGTTGTAGCGAATACCTGGCTCAATTGAAACATTTTCACCTAAAAACCAAGCATAACCAGCACCCACTCCTAACCACATTGGGTTCTCATTTGCATCTTTAATAGAAGCACCTGTTAAATCTAAAGTTAGTGGAATCATGCCCATTGCATAATACTTTGCCCCTAATCTATATGACAAAATATTGCTATCTGTAAAACTATCACCACCATAACCTAAACCAGCTTTTAATGCAAGTTTATCCATGATGAAGTAACCCCCATCAACACCGATGTTATACTCAGATTCTCCATCTTGTGAAGAAAAGTAGAATCCAGTTGTTCCTAACATTTCGTTACCAGTGTTAGCTTCGATTAACCATTTACCTTTAGAAGTTTGGCTTCCGTTGTCTTCCTGTGCATTAGCGAATGTAAAAGCAAATACCGCTAAAGCTGATAATAAAACTTTTTTCATGTTTAATTTAATTTAAAGTTATCTGAACAAATTTAAAAACTTTTTTTTCAATTTTCCTAACAAATTTATGAGTTATTAACACTTTTTTTAACAAAAAAAATCATTAGTATTGATAATCAGAATATTACCTTAACCCTCTAAATTACTAATAGTAACATAATTTCTTTTACAAAAGTTATTAACAACTTATAAAACAGCAAAAAAGTATTAATTACAAAATTGTGAACAATTCACATTTATTTGTATTTTTACACAAACAGTTTGTTTTACTAACAATTAAATTTTTACAAATGAAAAAAGTACTTTTTTTAGGTCTTTCACTTCTTGGTCTTATAAGTGTTAGTCATGCGCAAAGCATTCAATTTGGTTTAAAAGGTGGGGTTAACTTTGCTAATTATACCGGTGGAAATGTTGAAAATGTTGATTTTAAAGTAATTTCAAACCTTCATTTTGGGGCTTTGTTAGAAATTGAGTTATTTGATAATCTCTCACTTCAACCGGAATTACTTTACAGTTCTAATGGAGCAGAAATTCGAAATGTAGGTGACGATTTCAAAAATGAATTAGGATATCTTGCTTTACCAGTGCTGGCTAAATTTTATCTTACTAGTGAAAAACTTAGTTTAGAAGCTGGTCCACAATTTTCTGTGCTAGTTAGCGAAAGAAATGAAGTTGATGCTAATGACACCAATACTTTTGATTTTGGTTTAGCTGGAGGTTTGAGTTATAAAATAACCAAAAATATTTTTGTATCGGGTAGATACATTGCAGGATTAACAGAAGTAAAGAAAGACGCTGATGTAAAAAATAGTGTCATTCAGTTTTCAGTAGGTATTATGTTTTAACCAAAATTTAGTATAATAATAAAAACCATTCTGTATTTTTGAATGGTTTTTTTATACACACAAATATGCAAATAGCAATTATTAACGGTCCCAACTTAAATTTATTAGGTAAACGCGAAGTCTCTGTTTATGGAACCTCCTCTTTTGAAACCTATTACGAAACACTAAAAGATGCATTCCCAAAAGTTTCTTTTACTTATTTTCAAAGCAATATAGAAGGCGAAATTATCTCTAAAATTCAAGAAGTTGGTTTTTCTGTCGATGGTATTATTTTAAATGCTGGTGCTTACACTCATACTTCCATTGGAATTGGTGATGCCGTTAAAGCTGTAACTTCTCCAGTAGTTGAAGTTCACATTTCCAATACTTTTGCTAGAGAAGATTTTAGACATCAATCGTTTATTGCTCCTCATGCAAAAGGAATAATTGTTGGCTTTGGATTAGAAAGTTATAAATTAGCGTTGTATTCGTTTTTGTAGTATTAGACTTTATTTTCGTATTTCGCTTTTTTTATTACGATATTCAAGGTGTTAGAATATATTTTTAATGGAATTTTGAAGTATTAACCATAAATGGATAGTAAAATAGTTTTAAAAGAATAGAAGAAACAATGTATATTTTAGTACAATCTTATACATAACTTTGTAGTTCTTTAAATCAACAACACAAATTCTTGACGTTTTTTTATTTTAAGAAAAATAGTCAATTAATCTTTTAACTTAGCTAAATTAAATTGTAATTTTAAAAAATGTTAGGACTAATTTTAATTTATTGGATAGGAAAATTTTTTTACCAATTAGCAAAAGATAATAATCAAAATAAATGGTTGTTTGCAATTTTAGGAATTGCTGTGTTTTATGTAACGCAATTTGTATTTGCTATAGTTCTGGTTTTTCTCAATGAATTTGGTGTAACAAATGTTGATTTAGAAGGAATTGGTATCAATATAATTGCCATTCCAATTGGTTTTATTGGTTGTTATTTGTTTTACTTACTACTTCAAAAATCTTGGAAGAAAAATAAGATAGATGTATCAGAGAACATTCAGTATATTGGAAGTTCTGATGAAGATTAGTAAAGGTAAAACAGACTAACCATAACCAATAGCACAACAAGAAGTAAGATTATAATTTGTTGCTTCTTGTTTTTATTTTTTGCGGCTTGTAAACGGTTTCTAATATTTTCCAATACTTCTGGAGTTGCCTGTATTGGATCTTCCCATTTTTTTATTTTGTAGCCAATATAATCTTTTCTGGTAAGTTTATTTTTCTCGCCAAGCAAATCTTTGTTGTTTTTTAATGTAATTTTTGGCGAACCGAAATAACCTCCCATCGATTTTTTTTAAGTTAGATAATGCTATAAAGTTGGTTAAAAACTAGAAACAGCACAATTAATAAACCAATACAAATTGCAGACAAACGAATTCTTTTTGTTCGAATTGCTTTATTTTCAGCTTGTAAACGGTTTCTAATTTCTTCCAATACTTCTGGAGAAGCTTGAATAGGGTCTTCCAAATTTTCTTTTTTACTGCCAATAAGTTTCTTCCAACCGTTTCTATTGTTTTTTCTGAGTGCTCGGTTATTATTTAAACTTTTGATTGCTTGCAACATGGAACCTTCACCTGCCATAGTTGATTTTTTTAGTAATTGTACGCAATATTTTTTAAAAAGTTACAATCCTAATCAGCGAATCTACGGTTTTATTTTTCTATATTAAATATTGTCGTAAATTTGCACTCTCAATTTTTTGACAACGATTTCATTAATTGAGTGGTACTTATGGAAAACAAGAAAAAAGTCGCATTCTACACTTTAGGATGCAAATTGAACTTCTCAGAAACGTCTACTATTGCACGTGATTTTCAAAATGAAGGTTTTGAACGTGTTGACTTCGAAGAAATTGCAGATATTTATGTAATCAATACCTGTTCGGTTACTGAAAACGCAGACAAACAATTCAAACAAATTGTCAAAAAAGCAATGAAGTTGAATGATAAAGCGTTTGTGGCAGCAGTAGGTTGTTATGCCCAATTGAAACCAGAAGAATTAGCGGCCGTTGATGGAGTAGATTTGGTTTTAGGCGCAACAGAAAAATTCAAAATCACGGATTATATCAATGACTTGTCGAAAAATGACTTGGGAGAAATACATTCCTGTGAAATTGAAGAAGCGGATTTCTACGTTGGAAGTTATTCCATTGGTGATAGAACGCGTGCTTTCTTAAAAGTTCAAGACGGTTGCGATTACAAATGTACCTATTGCACCATTCCATTGGCAAGAGGAATTTCCCGAAGCGACGCCTTGGAAAATGTGTTGAAAAATGCCAAAGAAATTTCAGAACAAGGCATCAAAGAAATTGTTCTTACGGGTGTAAACATTGGTGATTACGGAAAAGGAGAATTTGGAAATAAAAAACACGAACATACCTTTTTAGATTTAGTAAAAGCATTAGATGAAGTAGAAGGCATTGAACGTTTGCGAATTTCTTCCATTGAACCCAATTTATTAAAGAATGAAACCATTGAATTTGTATCCCAAAGTCGGACATTTGTGCCGCATTTTCACATTCCTTTGCAATCGGGTTCAAATGACATTTTAAAGAAAATGAAGCGTCGTTATCTTCGTGAATTATATTCGGATAGAGTAGCAAAAATTCGTGAGGTGATGCCTCATGCTTGTATTGGAGTAGATGTAATTGTTGGATTTCCAGGGGAAACTGACGAACATTTCTTAGAAACCTATCATTTCTTGAACGATTTGGATATTTCGTATTTGCACGTTTTCACATATTCGGAAAGAGATAATACCGAAGCAGCCGAAATGGATGGAGTAGTGCCAATGAATGTGCGTTCGAAAAGAAGTAAAATGTTACGTGGATTATCTGTGAAAAAAAGAAGAGCGTTTTACGAAAGTCAGATTGGAACTAACAGAACGGTTTTATTTGAAGGCGAAAACAAAGAAGGCTACATTCACGGATTTACAGAAAATTACGTAAAAGTAAAAACACCTTGGAATCCAGCGTTAGTAAATACTTTACACGAAATTAATCTAACCAAAATAGACGAAGACGGAAGTGTGCGCATGGAGTTTTTAAGTTTAGAAACATCATAGCTTAAAATCATTTTTGTAAATAGTAATAGTTTGATAATGTGCATTTGAATCTATCTGCATTTTGATTTCTATTGAATTCTCTCTTAAAAAGAGGGAAATGTTTTTGATTTCATTAGATTTTTTAATTTCTAATACTCTGTTGGTTTCATCTAAATAAGGATGTTTATTAAGGATATTTTCATTCGGTAAAATATAATAAAAGTTATTTTTCCCTGTAAAATCTAGATTTTCTATTTTGCATTCAATAACATTTTCTTCTTGCATAATCAGGTGATTTATTGAAATTGAAGAGGGATTGATTAGTAATTTGTCAGAAATTTTCTCAAAAGTAGTGTCTTTCACTAGTTGTATTATTTCAGATGGTATTGCTAAGGTTACACCTTTTTTGGGTAAATTAATTGATGATTGATAGGAAACAATATCAGAAATGTATTCTGAATAGTCTTTGTTAATTAAATTTCGATAAAAACGTTGCATGTTTTTGCTTTCCTCTTTTTTTACACTACTTTTAATATAAATATCGAACAAAATACTTGAGGAAATTATCTTTTTTTGATTGTAAATTTCAGATACAATGCTTGCTAGATTTGCATTTTTGTATTTTTCTTTTGAAAGTTTTATTTTTCCTTCTCTTTTTAAATCCACCAAAAAAGTTTCAAACTTGGTAGCTTTTGAGCTCAAAGGTGTAACCATTATATTAATGAATTGAGCCATAATTTCCTCTTCATTCAGATTCAAAACGGTATTCATTATTTCAAATTGCTGTTTAAGATTTTTTGAATCATAGGTAGTAATATCAAAACTTGGAAAATATGAATTTAATTTTAAGTATTCTTCCATGCGAATTGGAATTGGAGCTGAGAAATCTGATGTATTGTTATTTAAAATAAGTTGTATACCAGAGTTTCCTATATGAAAAGTATTCTCTTTTTTTACAATTAAGTCCATACTATAAAAAAAACTATCATTTCTTGGACTTGTTGACATTTGTAAATTCTTATAATAGAAATTAGCTGTTATTTTTTCAATCCATTGATGGTAGAAGTCAAATGATTTTGTAGATTTTTTATCGGATTGCTCAATATTTAATATATTTTTTACACTTGGATAGTATCTTTTGCTGTTTTGAGCAGTTAAATTAACTAAACAAATAATGAATAACATTACAGTAATTATTTTTCTTTTCATAATAATTAATTTGATTGTAAATGTCGTAAATATTTTAAACTACTACTGACTTTTCTTTCAAATTCTATTTTTAATTATAATTACCTCCATTGAAAAGAATTATTATTCATTTTAAAATAAAAAATTGTTTAACATTTTATTAATATTGTTAAACAAATTTTAGCTTACTTTTACACTATTATTAATCTTAAATCAAATCAAAAATGAAATTAATTAAAAAAATCAGTCTATTTTCATTAGCAGTATTGTTGTTAGCATCTTGTGCTGATGGAAAAAAAGTTGAAGATGATGCAAACGCAGTTGATACTACAGCAGTAGTCACTGAAACCCCAGAAGTTGCGCCAACAACAATTGTTGATGTTGCTGTGGGTAATGAAAATTTCTCAACTTTAGTAGCCGCTGTTCAAGCAGCTGGTTTAGTTGAAACTTTAAGTAGCGAAGGACCATTTACAGTTTTTGCTCCAACAAATGATGCTTTTAATGCTTTACCAGCAGGTACAGTTGATACTTTGTTGAAACCTGAAAATATTGAAAAATTAAAAGGTATATTAACGTATCATGTAGTTTCAGGAAAATACGAATCTGCAGCTGTTATCGAGGCAATCAATTCAAATAATGGTAAATTTACAGTAACTACAGTTCAAGGTCAAAAAATTGACTTAAGTTTAAAAGATGGAAAAGTTGTATTAACTGATGCTAACGGCAAAACCTCTACCGTTGCAATGGCTGATGTTCCTGCTTCTAACGGTGTGATTCATGCAATTGACACTGTGGTTATGCCAAAATAATTTTATTAAAGGTTATTATTAATTCATTATAGCTGTTCTTTTGAGCAGCTATTTTTTTATTAGTTTATTTACAACAGTTTTATTTTTGGTATCATTTTTGTACTTTTAACAAAAAAAATTATGGGTTACTCTGGTTTTGGAATGCAAAAATGGATTTTTACTCAAAAACCAAGAAAACCCTTTTCTAGAAATAAAGGGGCAAACGCTTCTAATTCTATATTTAGTAAAACTTTTGGTTTTTTGTCAGGAAGTTATAGTAGGGAACAAGCTTTAGAAAATATTTCCAAGAGGAAAACGAAATTTTTTGGAATCACTTCAGCAATAGTTTTCTTTTTTACTGCAGGAACTTTTTTTTTCGTTAGAAATATTAAATCTTATAGTAATGTTAAATTAGAATATAGTCAAGAAGTTTTGAAAGAAACGGATCAAGAATCATATCATATATTAACGGAATTAGGTGATCAATATTTTAAAAATGAAGAGTATTTGTTTGCAGCTAACGAATTTGAATTAGCCTATAAATTAAAACCGAATCCTAATTTGAAAGAAAAGATTTTAAATTGTTATCAATATCTTTGTGAAACGGATACTGTATATTGTTACCAATATTATACTTTTTTAAATGAAAAATAAATTATACATCATTCTTACATTTTTTTCTTTACTCTCTTATGGACAAATCCAGCATTGTGGCTACGATTTTACTTCATATTTAGTGGTAGATGTTCATGAAAACGGGAAAACTGAAAACATCAAAAATTTAAAAATTACGGTAGTTGACGACACAGGAAAACCTTTAGTAAATGTGAATAATTTGTACAGTTGGAACCAAGGCAATCAAATCATGACTTTTTCTCAAAACTACTTAGTTAGTAAAGAAGGAGAAAAAGAGCGCTACTTTTTTCCTTATGCTAAAGACAATTATTTTTTATCCATAACTACTACTTTTCCAGTAGATAACTTTAGCATAAAAATTGAAGATTCTAATGGAGTTTATCTTTCACAAACGGTTAAATTATATGCATTTAATATGTATATTTTATGCTCGTCTGAAAATGAAAAGCAACAGAGAAGTTTTGGTCCAAGAACAAATAGACCCATTGAAGTTATTTTAGAAAAAAAATAGAAATATTAGAAATTACATTTTTTTTCATATCCAATTAGTAACCCAATAAACTTTCCATACCCTTCCATGCCGTCTTTTTGTTGGTTTGATTTTAAAAATTGGTCATAAAAAACTTCAAATACTGTATTTATTGGAGTATGATAGGTTTCCCAAAACTTTTCATGTTCATCAAAGTTTTTCAAAACACCTTGGTTAATTTTTTGTTTATAGGGTGAAGCGCTTCCTTCTACTAATTTTTCTTTTCTATTTAATGCATAGCGTAACGCAAAACTATAAGCCGAATACTGAAAATAAACATCTTCATTTTGTGCCGCTGCTATAAAACCAATAAAATTACATTCGCTTTCACTTCCAATTCCGGTTTGATGTGCCATTTCATGACAGGTAGTCATTGGACTGGTATATTTGGGCTTTAAAGAATTAATTTGCGCTTCATTGGTAAACGGATTTAGATAACCACCAAAACCCATGTAGCTCAGCGGATAACTCCATAAAGAAGTCTTAATACTTCTTACTTCATAATTAAAATCTTGTAAATCATTGGGCAATTTTTGGTATCCTTTTATTGCCAATTCATAAATTTCGTCATCACTGTATGGTATTTTAACTGCAACAGTATCATTTTTGGTAATAGAAAACTGTAATTCATTGGTAGTAACAATCAATTTTTCTATCAATTCTTCCAATCCTATTTCGGTATATTCTTTTTCAATTTGTAATTTCTCATGTAACGGAACTCGATAATAATTCATGCCCCAAAGCAAATGAAAGAAAAAGTAACCAATTGTAATTACTTTCAAAATCGATAATCCATTGACTTTCCAATTTTTAAAAAAACCGCTTTTGTTTTTCCAAATCCATCGGAAAATTAAAACTAACAAAACAATATAAATTATATCTCCAACAGAAAAAGGCAAGCTTCCTAAAGAAGTTCGAAAAAACCAAGCAATTTTGGGATATAAACCTTTACTATACCATTCTTCTACAAAGTTTGGAAATGAACCAATTGTTTTTACAAGAATGATTTGAAGAAGTAACAATACTGGAAATAGATAGTTTCTTTTCATATGTAAATATTTATTGTTTTTTAAAGGTCATAGAATATCGCCTTGTTTGAATAAGAGTTTATCTCACAATTTGGTTGTTTTCACCTGTTTTTGATGATTTTCAATTACAAGTAAACTTTGTTGTTAATGGCAATTTCATAAGTACGTTTAAAATGTAAATATAATCACAAATCCATTTGTAAAGCAATTAAACTTTGTAACTTTGTTTTCTAAAATTTGAAACTTTAAACTTGAAACAAAAAATAATGAGCCAAGAAGTTAGAAATCTAGAACCTAAAGCACTTTGGAATAAATTTGCCGACTTAAATGCGGTGCCAAGACCATCAAAAAAAGAAGAACGCGTAATCGCTTTTATGATGGATTTTGGAGCTAAATTAGGGTTGCCAACGATAAAAGATGAAGTAGGTAATGTAATTATCAAAAAGCCAGCAACTCCAGGCATGGAAAACCGTAAAACCATTGTTGTGCAATCGCATTTAGATATGGTTCACCAAAAAAATAATGATACCAATTTTGATTTCGATACACAAGGAATTGAAATGTACGTTGATGGTGATTGGGTACGTGCTAAAGGAACTACTCTTGGTGCGGACAACGGACTTGGAGTAGCAACAATAATGGCTATTTTAGAAAGCACGAATATTCCTCATCCAGCCATTGAAGCGTTGTTTACTATTGATGAAGAAACGGGAATGACTGGTGCCATGGGCTTACAAGGCGGAATGCTTGATGGAGAAATTTTATTAAACTTAGATACAGAAGAAGATGATGAAATTGATATAGGTTGTGCTGGTGGAGTAGATGTAACTGCTGTTGCAGAATATGACGAAGAACCCGCTCCAGAGGGTGCCATTGGCTACACCATTACGGTAAAAGGCCTAAAAGGCGGACACTCAGGAATGGACATCCATAAAGGTTTAGGAAATGCTAACAAAATCATGAACCGTTTGTTATATACTGGTTATGAGGATTTTGGTTTACAAATTGCAACCATTAACGGTGGAAGTTTGCGTAATGCTATTCCAAGAGAAAGTGTAGCTCAAGTGGTAATTGCACCAATTTATGATGAAGCTTTTGTGTTTGATATGATGCAAATTGCGAATGAAATCAAAGCAGAATTTAAAACTACTGAGCCTAATTTAGAAATTACCATCGAAAAATCCAGTACAATACCAACAATGGTAATGCCTTCGATGGCCCAATTTTACTTAGTTCGCTCCTTATACACTGCTCATAATGGTGTGTATCGAATGAGTGCTGATTTTGCTGACTTAGTTGAAACTTCTAATAATATTGCGAAAGTTACTGTTGGTGGTGGAAATCTTACTATCCAATGTTTAACGCGTTCTTCGGTTGAAACTTCTAAATTTGATTTAGCTAACGCTTTACGTTCAGCATTCGAATTGATGGGTTGCGAAGTGACGTTTTCAGGAAGTTACCCTGGTTGGACACCTAATCCAAATTCCGAAATATTAGATGTGTTAACCGCTATTTACGAAAAACAAAACGGCTCAAAACCAAATGTTGTAGCCTGTCATGCTGGACTAGAATGTGGAATTTTAGGAACTAATTATCCAAAAATGGATATGATTTCTTTTGGTCCAACGATTCACGGCGCACATAGTCCAGATGAACGAGCTAGTATTTCATCTGCTCAAAAATATTGGAAATTTGTGTTGGAAATTTTAGAAAATATTCCGTTGAAGAAGTAATAAGTTGGGTGATGGGTGATAGGTGATGGGTGATGGGTGATAGGTAATGGGTGATAGGTGATGGGTGATAGGTAATGGGTGATAGGTGATGGGTGATATTTTAATTCACAAACTGAATTTTACTATACTTTCTTAAAGTTTATAAAATTTGTATTAAAACTGAACTTATTCAAGTTATCAAATCTAGCGAAGTCGAGATTATTTATTTCTGGTTTTTGCACATTTTTTTATATTCTTACTTTCAAATTAAGAAACAATAAGCAATAAAAAAGCCCTAAAAAGTTCAAATTTTTAGGGCTTTTACTTTGTATATATAAACTAGTAATTTTCGTATGCTGTAATTTCTAAACCGTAACCAATCATTCCTACTCGTTTTGTAGGTTCAGCGTTATTAGAAAGTAATTTTAGCTTTGAAATGTCTAAATCATGTAAAATTTGAGCACCAATTCCAAAATCTTTAGCATCCATTTTAATTTGTGGTGCTTTAGTAATTCCTTGTTCTTGAAGCATTTTTAATTCAGACAATCGTGATAGTAATTCTAATGATTTTACTTCTTGGTTAATAAAAATAATAGCACCTTTTCCTGCTGCATTTATTTTTTTGAACATGGAATCTAATCGTTTATCAGCGTCATTGGTCAAGGTTCCTAAAATATCATTGTTTACTTGTGTAGAGTTAATTCGGGTTAACACTTCTTCACCATCGCTCCAAGTTCCTTTGGTTAATGCCAAATGAACTTGTTTGTTAGTAGTTTGTAAATAAGCTCTTAGTCGGAACGTACCAAAACGTGTTTCGATATTAAAATCTTCTTTCTTTTTGATTAAGCTATCGTGTTGCATGCGGTAAGCCACTAGATCTTCGATAGAAACTAATTTCAAATCGAATTTTTTGGCTACTTCAACCAGTTGTGGTAATCGTGCCATAGAACCATCTTCGTTCATAATTTCAACAATTACTCCAGCGGGTTTAAATCCAGCTAATCGAGCAAAGTCAATAGCTGCTTCGGTATGACCAGTTCTTCTCAAAACACCTCCTTGTTTGGCAATCAATGGGAAAATATGTCCTGGTCTTGCTAAATCAAATGGCTTTGTACTTGGGTCAATTAGTGCTTGAATGGTTTTAGCACGGTCAGCAGCAGAAATTCCAGTTGTAACACCATTTCCTTTTAGGTCAACAGAAACTGTAAAAGCGGTTTCCATGTGATCTGTGTTATTGGTCACCATGGCATGTAAATCCAGTTCTTTACAACGTGTTTCTGTTAAAGGTGTGCAAATTAATCCTCTACCGTGAGTAGCCATAAAATTAATCATTTCTGGAGTTACTTTTTCGGCAGCGGCTAAAAAATCGCCTTCATTTTCTCTGTCTTCATCATCAACTACTATGATTACTTTTCCTTGGCGAATGTCTTCAATGGCTTCTTCAATAGTGTTGAGTTGTATTGCTTTTGACATGATATTTAGTTGTTATTGTTGTTTATGAATTGTATTCTTTTAAAGCTTCTTTTAAATGTGATTTGTTAAAGAAATAAATAAAAAGTAAAAAAGGAAATCCAAATAGTATTGCAACATAAATATTTGTAAAATTTTTTCTTCCTGTAATTTCTTCAATTTCTTCTAAGTTCTGAATTGATTTGTAAATAAAAATATACATTAGAAATAAATTGATTATTCCAATTAGAATTAGAATAATATTATTTGTGAATGCTAATCCGTTAAAAATTAAAGCAAGCGCATAAAATGCGAGTGACCAATTTGATAAATTATTGTATTGTTCTGTAAGATGTTTTAACTTTAGATATTCTTTATTATATAGTTCATTTTTTTCAAGAAGATTTTGCTGAGAAACGCCTCTATTTTCTAATATTTTTAATGCAATCAATCGTTGTTGTGAATCGTAATTAAATTGCTCAGAATTTTTTACAATATTTAACAAAACATTTGTTTCAAGATTACTAAATTCAGAAACTACTTTGTTATTTATGTCTAATGTAATTGTTTCTAATGACACAATTTCTTTTTTAAACTCTAAATCTTTCACCTCTTTTTTATTAAAAAGTTTCATTATTGGCTCTGTAATCCAATCGAAGCTTATCATTAATCCAATGTCATTGGTAGCTCTATACGTTAGCATAATAGCAAATGGAGTTAATAAAAGAGATGCCATCCAAACCCCTAAAAACGGGTGAATTCCGTCTTCTTGCGCTAATTTTCTTCCAAAAGTATTAATGAAATGAAAGGCAATAAAGATGATTACTGCAAAAACCATAGGCAATCCCACTCCGCCTTTTCTAATGATGGCTCCCAGTGGCGCACCAATGAAAAACATAAGTAAGCAGGAATAAGCAATCATAAATTTTTCAAAGTAAACAATCCAATGCGAATTGATGCTTTTCTTTTTAAAATCTAAGTCGTTTTTGGCATTAAGAATGCTAAAGTCAACATTTTCAAGGTTATTTTTAGCAATATCATAAACGGCTATTTTTTCATCGGGAGTTAAAATAGCTGTTAAATCTGTTTTTTCCTTGTTTTTATTTGTTTTTAAGGAGTCAACGTTTCTTTGTAAAACTTCTTCATTTCTAGCCGATAAGTTTTCAGAATATGACACAACATCTTTGTTATAATACGTTTTTAAGGAATCTAAGGTGTAATTTAATTCGCCAATGGTTAACATTTTTTCTGAGGTAATTTCATCATCAGCATTTTCCATTTTGTTTAGTTTTGATAAATCAATATTTACAATATATTTTTCAAAACTGCTTTTGGCAAATGGTTTTTTTTGTCGTTGGTCGTAATCAGTGGGTTGTATGTTTTCGTAATAATTACCATCAAACAATTCTAATTGAAGGTAATTTTCATTGTTACTTGATAAAATTCCGTTTTTGGCTTTAATTACTGTATTTGCACCTAATCCTAGATTGTTATTTTTTACGTGCATTACTACACCTTCAAGAAATTCACCGTTATCTCCAGATTTTTTATCGACTTTAATATTTGAATTTCCAATGGTGTTAAATTGCCCTTCTGTAATTGCCATTGCGGGTTTTTGCTGTACAATAGTTTTTCTAAGGTTAATGAATTTGTATTGTGCTCTTGGAATAACATTGTTAGCAAAGAAAAAGGAAACTAATGCCAATAAACAAATGGATAAGGTTAACATTTTCATGGCGCGTTGCAAGGAAATACCTGATGATTTCATAGCTGCAAATTCATAGTTTTCTGCAAAACTACCAAATGTCATGATTGAAGCTAATAAAACCGATAGCGGTAGTACCATTGGAACAATCGTTGGCGCATAAAAGGATAAAAATTTGAATATAGTAAATGTGTCCAAATCTTTTCCTGCTAATTCAGAAATAAAAAGCCAAATTCCTTGTAAAACGAATATAAAAAAAAGGATTACAAATACCGAAGTAAATGTAATCATAAAGGATTTGATGATGTATTTGTCTAAGATTTTCACCTTTCTTAATCTAATCGATTGATGTAATAATTAGGATATTTTGATTCGGTAAAGGTAAAATGATTTTTTGACAATGGTTGGTCTGTTTTAAAAGAATTAACAGTTAAAGTAGTTCTTGTTCCGTTTTTACCAATTTCAATTAGATTATAGATGTGTTTGGTTTGCGCATCAATTCCAACTAAAACTTCTTTACGCTGGTCTTTTCCGCTAATGGGAGTTAATTTCACATACTGAATTTTTCTACCTTTCACATTTTGTGTGATATCCCAAGCGTATTTAAAACCCGAGTTAAAGAACGTCAACATTTTGTTTGGAGTAATGGCATCTTTATCGTTATCATCAAATTTTGAAATGGTAATTTCTTCATCTTCTGGCACAATAGTATATACTTTTTTACCGTCAAAAATCTTGGTTACTCCCATAAAATTTAAGTGGTACTGGTTTCCCTTTAGCGTTACATTTCCTTTGCTTTCTTGGTTGATGTTTTCCTTGGGGTTATTTAATGCGTATTTGAAATCGATTGTGATGTTACCATACGATTTTATTTTGGTAGAAACTTCGTCTAACAATGCTTTTGCTTTTTGTGCATCTTGTGCTTGTGATGTAAAAATTCCAATGAATAAGGCTAATACCAAAGATTTAAAAAACTTCATGATTTGGGTTTAATTATTTTGTTCATTATTTAAAAATTGCTCCAGAGAACTCAAGTCAGGAATCAAAACAGCTCTTGCTTTACTGCCTTCAAATGGGCCAACAATTCCAGCGGCTTCTAATTGGTCAATAATTCTGCCGGCACGGTTGTATCCTAATTTCAATTTTCGTTGAATTAAGGAAGCACTTCCTTGTTGAGCAGTTACAATAACTTCAGCAGCATCTCTGAATAGTGAGTCTCTTTCGGAAATATCTATATCAAGAGTCATGCCACTTTCTTCGCCCACATATTCTGGTAAAAAGTAGGCATTTGGATAGGCTTTTTGACTTCCAATGAATTCACAAATTTTTTCTACTTCCGGAGTGTCAACAAACGCACATTGTACACGAACCATGTCGTTTCCATTGGTGTACAATAAATCACCACGGCCAATCAATTGATCGGCACCACCAGCATCTAAAATGGTTCTTGAGTCAATTTTTGACATCACTCGGAAGGCAATTCGGGCTGGGAAATTGGCTTTAATCATTCCCGTAATTACGTTTACAGACGGACGTTGTGTAGCAATAATTAAGTGAATTCCAATTGCTCGCGCTAACTGTGCCAATCGTGCAATAGGAGTTTCTACTTCTTTTCCTGCTGTCATGATTAAGTCGGCAAATTCGTCTACCACTAGAACAATATAAGGTAAGAAACGATGACCGTTTTCAGGATTTAATTTTCGTTGTTTGAATTTGTCGTTATATTCTTTGATGTTTCGCACCATCGCATCTTTCAACAAGGAATAACGGTTATCCATTTCAATACACAAAGAATTTAAGGTGTGAATTACTTTGGTATTATCTGTAATAATGGCATCACTATCATCAGGTAATTTTGCCAAAAAATGACGTTCTATTTTATTAAAAAGCGTTAGTTCTACTTTCTTTGGGTCAACCAAAACAAATTTTACTTCGGCTGGATGTTTCTTGTAAAGTAAAGAAGTCAAAATGGCATTTAATCCAACTGATTTTCCTTGTCCAGTAGCACCAGCCATCAATAAGTGTGGCATTTTGGCTAGGTCTACCACAAATGTCTCATTGGAAATCGTTTTTCCTAGAGCAATTGGCAGTTCCATTTCTGCTTGTTGGAATTTTGGTGCAGCAATAACCGATTTCATGGCAACCATTGTTGGTTTATTGTTTGGCACTTCAATACCAATGGTTCCTTTTCCTGGAATTGGCGCAATAATACGAATTCCTAATGCGGCTAATGATAACGCAATATCGTCTTCTAAGTTTTTAATTTTTGAAATACGAATTCCAGCATCAGGTACAATTTCGTATAAAGTTACTGTTGGTCCTACAGTTGCTTTGATTTGTGTAATCCCAATACTATAATTTCGTAAGGTTTCAACAATTCTATTTTTATTGTTTTCTAATTCGTTTTGGTCTATAGTAATACCTCCTGAAGTATATTCTTTCAATAAATCAATTGGAGGCATTTGGTAATTTGATAATTCTAAAGTAGGATCAAACTCGCCAAAATCTTGCACTAATTTAGCGGCTAAATTTTCTTCCAAAACTTCTTCTTCCACCATTTTTTCTACTACAAAATCGCTGTTGTTTTCTTCCAAAGTTGGAGTGGTAGTAACTTGAATTGGAGGCTCTACTTTTGGTTTTATGTCTAGCTGTAATTCCGAAGCGTTTGCTATTGTTGGTTTTAAAGCTTCTTTATCAATTTCGAAAGGTGAAGTAGGTTTTAATTCAATATTTGAAATGGCTTCTTCATCTTCACGAATAATAAAATCGTCTTTAGGATGGGTTTCTTTGATACTGAAATTGGCTAATGCTTCTTCTTCTTCAGCGGTTAATTCTTCCTCATCGTTTGATGCAACTGGTGTTAAAATTGTAGATTTTTCTTCATTTTTGAATTCGTCAGCGATTTTAGCATTGGATTTTTCGAAAAAACTCTTAATACTATCTGGCGACAAGTTTATTTTGAAAATCAAAAATAGTATAATTGCAAAAATTAAGGTAAATAAAGTACCAATTTTCCCAATGTAATCTTGAATAAACAAATTCATTTCAAATCCAATCACACCCGATAACTGCGGTAAAAAATCCCAAAAGAAACCAAATAAAATTGAAAGTACAATGATGATATAAAAATCCCAAAAAATGGTTTTTTTCAGTTTTCCTAATGCAATATCTAAAATGAGATAAGCACCAATCATAAAAATCACGCGAATAAATACAAAAGAGGCTACACCAAAACCATCATGCATAAAAAAATGAGCCAAAAAAGCACCAAATTTCCCTAGCCAGTTATCAGCTGTTTCGCTTCTATTTAGAAGTTCATTTGCCTGACTTTGGTCAGAATTTCCAGTTATAAAATAAGATACAAAGGAAAGCAATAAGGTAGCGGCAAATAAGACAAAAAGAACGCCAATAGCAAACTTTTGTTGCCTTGACAACTGCCAATTTTTTTTAGTTTTTTCTGTTTGGGGTTTTTGAGAAGACTCGTTGATTTTTTTTGCCATGAAATACGCTGTTATTTACAAAAATAGCGAAATTAAACGAAATAAGGAATATAAATAATTGCACCAATAATTAGTGCTGCAAGTGCTGCAAAAAATACAGCACCAGCAGCAATATCTTTAATAAAGCCAATACTTTTGTTATAATCTGGGTGAATGAAATCAGCAATTTTTTCAATAGCGGTGTTCAAAGCCTCAACAGACAAAACCAAACCAATGGCTAATATTTGAATCAACCATTCTACTTTTGAAATCTTGAAGTAAAATCCAGCAATTGTAATTAAAATTGCAATACTGAATTGTATCATAATGCTGTGTTCCGTGGTGATTAGTTTATAAGCACCTTTGGCAGCATACACTAAACTTTTTAATCGCCCAGAAAAGAAAGAATTGTCCTTTTCAAATTTCATTACAGTACAGCTAAAGCAGCTTCGTAGTTAGGTTCGTTAGCAATTTCACTCACTTGTTCTGTATGTAAAATAGTGCCATTTTCATCTAAAACGATAACAACTCTAGAATGTAAACCTGCTAAAGGACCATCTACAATTTCTAAACCGTAGTTTTTTCCAAAGCTTCCAGTGTTGAAATCAGATAAATTGATTACATTTTCTAAACCTTCAGCACCACAAAAACGTTTTTGTGCAAACGGTAAATCTCTAGAAATGCACAATACTTTTGTGTTAGCTAATTGACTAGCTTTTTCGTTGAATGTTCTAACTGATGCTGCACATGTTCCAGTGTCAACACTAGGAAAAATATTTAAAACAACACGACTTCCAGCGAAAGTTGCTAAAGTAGCTGTTGATAAATCAGTTTGAATCATTGAAAAGTCGGTTGCTTTTGTACCTACTTTTGGTAATTCACCATTTGTATTCACGGGATTTCCTCCCAAAGTTATTGTTGCCATAGTATTTTTTTTAAGTTTCAAAAGTAAGCAATTTTATTGAATTGTTCTAATGGGAATTTTAAAGAAATTAACAAGAATGAAGACACCAATACAATTTGTATTTAGCTCGCAAAGTCGCAAAGTCGCAAAGTTGATTTATTTTAAAGCCACGGATTGAAGGATTCCTTCGGATTCAAACAACTTTAATAATCCGTTGAAATCTGAGTAATCTGCGGCAAAAAAAACTTAATGAAACTTAAATTCCTTAATGTTTAAAAAAAAACTCATTTTAAAGCCACGGATTAAAGAATTCATTCTGATTCAAACTACTTTTAATAATTCGTGGAAATCTGAGTAATTAGTGGCAAAAAAACTTAATGAAACTTAATTCCTTAATGTTTTAAAAAAAACTCATTTTAAAGCGACGGATTAAAGAATTTAAACTGATTCAAACTACTTATAATAATCCGTTGAAATCTGAGTAATCTGCGGCAAAAAAACTTAATGAAACTTAATTCCTTAATGTTTTAAAAAAAAAAACTCATTTTAAAGCCATGGATTAAAGAATTCATACTGATTCAAACTACTTTTAATAATCCGTGGAAATCTGAGTAATCCGTGGCAAAAAAACTTTTGTAAACTTAATTTCAAAGTTTTTTAAATAAAAAAATCTAATTTTTTAAAACCAAAGTAAAACTCTTGTCGTAAATGCCATTATAACTTAAAAATTAGATTTATGAAAACCAACAAAATTGTAGCTATCGCTCTTTTATCATTAGGAATGTTATTTTCAACTGATGCCGTTGCACAGAAAAAAGAAAAAACTGTTGAAGTAGGAGGCGCTCCTATGTATCCAAGTAAAAATATTGTAGAAAATGCTGTAAATTCTAAAGACCATACCACTTTAGTAGCAGCAGTAAAAGCTGCAGGTTTAGTAGAAGTTTTAATGTCTGAAGGCCCATTCACCGTTTTTGCCCCAACCAATGACGCGTTTGCCAAGTTACCAGCTGGAACCGTTGAAACTTTACTAAAACCTGAAAATTTAAGCACTTTACAAACCATTTTAAAATACCACGTAGCTGCTGGAAAATGGAGTGCTGCAGATATTGTAGCAGCCATCAAAAAAGGAAATGGAAAATACAGTTTCAAAACCGTAAGTGGAGGCACATTAACTGCTTGGATGAAAGGAAAAGACGTTTATATTACAGATGAAAACGGAAATAGTTCAAAAGTAACTATCGCTGATGTAAACCAAAAAAATGGCGTAATCCATGTAATCGATACTGTTGTATTACCGAAATCATAATAGTTGTTTAGTTTAGTTTTTTGTTTAGAAAAGCTCTTGATTGACTCAGGAGCTTTTCTTGTTTTATTTCTCCAACCAATTCTTAAAATCAAAGAAATTTTGAGGCGCTACCCCGTGTCCAACTGGATATTCTTTATAAGTAACGTCCAAACCTAAGTTTTCTAGAAAAGGTTTTGCTTTTCTTGCCCAATCTACTGGAATCACTTGATCCACGCTTCCGTGAGAAATGAAGAATTTCAAGTTACCAATGGCTTTGTTTTGGAAACCTTCTGCTAGTACTTTTTCATTCAAATAACCGCTTAATGCTACCACACGATTCACTTTTTCTGGATAGGAAAGTGCTGTGGCATAACTCAAAATTGCTCCTTGACTGAAGCCAATTAAAGTTACGTTTTTACTGTCAATTGGATATTTTTCACAAAGGCTATCGATGAAAGTAGCAATCGTATCTCGAGATGTTTTGGCTTGTTCGTCGTCTGAAAATTTGTTTTCATCGGCATCAAAATAAATGGCATACCAAGCATGACCATACGGTTGTAAATCATACGGCGCACGAACGGAAATTACATAGTATTCTTCTGGTAATTCAGTAGCAAATGAAAATAAATCTTCTTCATTACTGCCATAACCGTGTAATAATAGTAACACTGGATTTTTCTCTAAAATAACTTTTGGTTCACGAACTAAATACTGTAATTGCATGCTTTTGAATTATAAATTTCTAAAAAGATTTTGGTAAAATTCACCAACGATTGGTACAATTTTCTTTTCACCGTTCAAACAACCTATAAATCCGTAAATCCAAAGAATAAAAATAAACAACCAAAAAGCAGTTGAAACCATCCAACTATCAAAATAACCAATAGGATAACCCAGTAAAAAGAAAGTCAAGAAAATCCCTAAAGCCTGACGAATATGGAAACTCGCAAATTCGCTTTTGCTTTCTTCTTGATTCATAAATATGGCAATTACGGTTCCAATAATGGTTAAATAACTAACTGTTGCCGCTTGTTTTCCTTTTTGAATATCGTTTTGCATCTCTTAAATATTTAAAATTCCGTTGTTGTAAATTCCAATAGGTTTTCCTTGCATTTTTTGTCTTAGGAAAGCTGTGTTTTTCGATTTGGAAAGCACATTTTCTTTCTCAAAGGTCCAATTTTCTTTGGTAGTGAAGAAAGATAATTCGGCTTTATTCCCAATGGTTATGCTGTTTTTTGCTATTCCAAAGATGGTTTTGGCAGCCGTTAATTTTTCGATTACAACTTCCAATGGTAAAACGGTTACTAATGCTCCAAAAGCACTTTCTAAACCAATGGTTCCATCTTTCGCTAAATCAAATTCTAATTTCTTCAATTCAATATCTAATGGATTGTGATCAGAAGTAATGCAGTCAATCGTTCCATCTAAAACGCCTGCGATTAATGCTTTTCTTGTTGCTTCATCGCGTAATGGTGGTGAAACTTTATATCGCGTATCAAAACCTGTCAACACTTCATCATTCAAAACCAAATGATGCACCGAAGCACTGCAAGTTACTTGTAATCCTTTGGCTTTTGCTTCTTTAATTAAAGCGACAGATTTGGCAGAAGAAATCGTAGGAAGATGTAATTTTCCGCCTGTATATTCTAGTAAAAATAAATTTCTTGCGACTTGTAATTCTTCGGCTAATGTTGGAATGCCTTTTAAACCTAATTTGGTAGAAACAACACCTTCGTTTACAATTCCTTTTCCTTTCAAACTATTGTCTTGACAAAAACTGATGACTAATCCGTCAAAATCTTGCACGTATTGCAAAGCAATCTTCTGTAAATTAGCATCTTGTTGTGCTTTTTTATAATCTCCAAAAGCGATTGCACCTGCATTTTTCATATCGAAAAGTTCGGCTAAATCGGTTCCTTCGCTGTTTTTGGTTAATGCTCCAATTGGAAATAGAGTAGTAGCTTGGTTTTTGGCTCTTTCCAAAACAAATTTCACTTGCGATTGGTTGTCAATTACTGGAAAACTGTTGGGTTGTAAAGCTACTGTTGTAAAACCGCTTTTTGCCGCTACTTGTAAACCATTGGCAATAGTTTCTCTTTCCTCATAACCTGGTTCTCCAAAAGAAACGGAGCTGTCAAACCAACCTTGAGAAACATGCAAATCTTCTATCGTTACCAAAGTATCGTGCGATGCATTGGATAAATCATCAGCGATGTTTTTAATAGTTCCGTTTTCGATTAAAATATCTTTTTGTTGGTTGTGAAACGGACTTTCCGAGTCGATTATAGTTGCTTTTTTAATTAAAACAGTGGTCATTTTACGAATTTTTGGATTAGTAGTTCAATCAATAAAAATAGTAGTGTTGCCATCAGAAACCATTTCCATAAAACCGTATCGGTTCGTTCTGCTAAAAGCGTGTTCAAAACTGTTTCGGAGTTTTTGACATAGTTTACTTTTGGTAGTGTTGTGTTGGTATTCAAATTGCTTTCGTTTCTTGGATAATTGAAACTTACTTTAGCAATAGTGTTGTTTTTTTGGTTGATAGCAAAGTTTCCAGCTTGTTCTGGATAATCGCCAAAATTGATTTTTACTTTGGTAGGCAAAATTTGTTGCATAGGAATAAAACTCGATGAAGCATTTTGAATACTCACGACTTCATCTTTACTCAAAGTTGCCTCAATCAAGAAACTTTCGTTGGCACCAATGGTAAACGTTTGATTATTCGCGTTTGCATTCGTCATTGCCATGTTGTAAAAAACAGGAACAATCAATGGCGAATTTTGAAAATTGGTTTGTTGCTTGTTAATTGGAGTAGCAAAAACGTAGATTTTTCCCAATTGATTGCCAATGGAAGCCAAGAAATTACTACCATCATCGTATTGTAAAATTCCAGCGGCATTGCCATTGAGATTAAGTGATGAAGTAGTATTTGGATATTGGAAATTGCTCACTTCCTTTTCAAAAACTTGATTGAAAAGCGGATGTTTAAAGCTAATTTTCGTGATGTTTTTGGTGTTTTTTTCTTGTTTAGTAAAAGTATTTCTTCCAAAAGTATTCAGGAATTGGTTCAAATTCGAAACATTATTTTCTTCGGAAGGAATTAAAACAATGTTTCCGCCTTTTTCGTAGAACGCTTTCAAATTGGTTTGCAATGCTTGCGGAATTTCTGCCAATTCATTCAGGATAATTGTATTTTGTTCTTCGATTTTACTGTAATTGAGTTGGGCCAATTCGGTATCGGTTACTTCAAATTCATCAGTTGTTATGATTCGATTCAGGAATTTATTTTTGGCAGTAGTTCCAATGAAAGTAACCTTTGGTTTTTGCGGTTTTCCAAGTGTGAAAAAGTAGTCGTTGTCGTAGCTCAAACTGTTGTCTTGAATGGTAACTTTGGCTTGAAGTTCTTTTTTTGGAAGTGCTAATTTTACCGTTTCTTTTTCAGATTGCATGGATACAATGGCTTTGGCAATTACAGTATCATTTTGGTAAACCGCTAACGGAATGGCTTCTTCATAATTTCCAAAACGTTGCAACTCGACTTCAATTTCGTTTAAATTTTCTAGAGATTGCAGCAACCGAACCTTGGAAATCGAAATGTTATTGAAATTTTGTGCTTTGGGTTGCCAAAAATAAACGGGATTATTTTCTGAAATTTGCTCTAGTTTTTTGGAAGAAAAATCCACAGCATCCGAAATAATGAAATAATCGATAGTTGCATTTGGTTTTTTCGAAGCGACTTGCGTCAACAAATAATCAACTTCAAATGAAAACGGCGCATACGTGATTTTTTGCAATTCGTTTTGAATAGTTTTGGCATCAACATCCCAAAAAGTTTCATTGGTAGTTAAGAGTGAAAATTGTTGGTTTTCGTCGAAATTCTCTAAAATATCTTGAATGCTTCGTTTTAATAATTCGCCATTTTCACCTTTGGCTTGCATGGAAAACGAATTGTCGAGTAAAATGACTAATTCGTTGTTTTTTGCTGCGGCATTTTTTGCTGTAAAAAACGGTTGGGCAAAAGCGATAATCAAGCAAGCGAGCAATAATAATCGGGTGAAAAGCAATAACCATTTTTTGATGGTAGCACTTTTTCGGGTTTGGGTTTGGAGTTCTTTGAGCAGTTTTACATTAGTAAAGAACTCTTTTTTAAAGCGACGTAATTGAAACAAATGCACCAAAATTGGTATAACCAAAGCGAAAAGGAAATACAGAATTTCGGGATGTTTGAATTGCATTTATTTAGTTTTACTTCAATTTTAAATCAGTTTTCAAAAATACAAAAAGAAGTTGAGTAATGAAAAACTAATCTTACGACTTATTTTTTTCCGTTTTTAAACCTTACTTTTTCTACAATTGGAGCTGGTTTTGGTGTTTTTTTCTTAAAGTTTTTGGCTGGTGCTTTTTTGGTGTTGGCGTTTATTGGTTTTTTATCAGAAAATTTCTTTTCTGATGGCTTTTTTGAATCATCAGTAGCTTTTGGTGCCTGATTTTTATGTGATTTAATTACTTCCAAAGGATTTTTTGGAGCTTCTTTAGTACCGCGTAAATGAATAACTAATCCGTTAAGGAAATTTCGTAAAAGTTGGTCGCCACATTCCATGTAATTTGGATGATCTTCTTTTCTGAAAATGTTTCCTAATTCACCTTTTGAAATTCTAAAATCTACTAATTCTAAGATTTCAACTATTTGGTCATCACGTAATTGTAGGGCAACTCGAAGCTTTTTGAAAATATCGTTATTGGTCATAAGTGTAAAAATTATGCTCAAAGGTATTCATTTAATTTCAGATTTATTATTTTTACCCAAAAGAAAACGCTTTATGGACGAATTTCAAGATAAAATAAGTTTGTTGCAAGAAATGATTGCTTTTGCCGTTGTTGATGGTGAATTGCACGATAGAGAGTACGATTTCATTTCAATTATTGCACAAGAATTGGAAATTGATAAGCCAACCTTGCATAAATTATTTGAAAAGAAAGAAAGCAAAAATGTGGTTAAGGATGAATTTCACCGTATTTGCCAATTTTATCGTTTGGCGTTGTTAATGCATGCCGACGAATACGTTCATGAAAAAGAATATGTAAAGTTGAACGAAATTGGAATCAATATGGGATTGAATCCGTATGCGATGAAGCGTGTGTTGCAATTGATGAAAGAATCACCAACAAGAATGATCGAAGGCGAAATCTTGTTGGCAATTTTTAGTGAGCAGCATAATTAATTGGAATATTCTGAATTTGTATTTTGTCAGGTCGAGCGGAGTCGATAATTCAAATCCAATTTTTTTGATTTTTTTTTTGTCAAGATGAGCGGAGTCGAGACTTTTCTTTAAATGATTGTTAAATATAATATCCCGACTTCGCTAGATTTGACAAGCTTGGTAGTTTTATGTTTTAAACTTATTTCAAATTTTAAATCAATAAAAACTAGTAATTAAACTCATTTTTATTGTTTTTGATGTAATTTACAATCAAATCCACAACATCTTCTTCTTGTTCTTCACTGAAGAAAATTTCGTCTAAATCTTCCCAACCTGAATAAACTTTATCGTCTAGTTTTTCCATAGCAGTTAAACGCGTTTCTAAATCCTCTGAAAAGTTGTTGATTCCGAATAGACCAATAGCTTTTGCGATGATGTTAGCCGTTTTTGTAGCACCAATTTTTTTGTATGCTTCTACAATTTCTCTGGCGTAATCACCGGTTTCATTCTCGAAGAAGAACTGAAATCCGCCTTCGTTCATAGCGCCTTCAAAAATATCGATAAATACAAATGTTTTTTCGCCTTCTGATAAATCGGTAAATCCGTCAGTTTCTTCTTTTTTGTTCCAAATAATAGTACCAACAGCTTCGATGATTTCGATTTCGTCTGCAAGGTTTACAATTTCGTTTATTTTACTCATTTTTCATGTATTAATTGTTGTCTTCCTGAACTTGTTTAAGGATCTAAATGTTTTGTTTTTAATTATTTGAGAAGCTGAAACGAGTTCAGCTTGACAAGAATACGTTTATTTAATTTTCTCTTGTAACGCTTGAATTTCGTCTCTAAATTTGGCAGCTTGCATGAAATCTAATTCTTTAGCGGCTTTTTCCATTTGCTTTCTTAAGTCGCGAATTTTCTTTTCTATTTCAGGTTTGCTTAAATACAAACTTTCGGGTTCAGCGGCTTTTAAAGCTTCTTTTTCAAAATAGCCTGTTGATACTGAATTTCCACTTAACGCACTTCCTAAACTTTTGTTTAAGGCTTTAGGTTGTAAGCCGTTTTTGGTGTTGTAATTGATTTGTTTTTCTCTTCTGTAATTGGTTTCGTCAATGGTTTTTTGCATGGAAGCCGTGATTTTATCCGCATACATAATCGCTTTTCCGTTTACATTTCGGGCAGCTCTACCAACGGTTTGTGTTAATGAACGATGGCTTCGTAAAAAACCTTCTTTATCTGCATCTAAAATGGCTACCAAAGAAACTTCGGGTAAATCTAAACCTTCACGAAGTAAGTTGACACCAATTAAAACATCAAAAATTCCCTTACGCAAATCTTGCATGATTTCAACGCGTTCCAAAGTATCTACATCCGAATGAATATAGCGACAACGAATCGCAACTTTAGTCAAATATTTAGCCAATTCTTCTGCCATTCTTTTGGTTAATGTAGTGACCAAAACACGTTCGTCTGCTTCACATCGCACTTGAATTTCTTCGATTAAATCATCAATTTGATTGGCACTTGGACGAATTTCTATAATTGGGTCGAGCAATCCCGTTGGACGAATAACTTGCTCAACATAAATTCCTTCTGATTTTTGCAATTCATAATCCGCTGGAGTTGCCGAAACATAAACGACTTGATTTTGCAACGCTTCAAATTCCTCAAATTTCAATGGACGATTGTCCATAGCAGCTGGCAAACGGAAACCGTATTCCACAAGGTTTTCTTTCCTGCTTCTATCGCCACCGTACATGGCATGAACTTGCGAAATCGTCACGTGACTCTCATCAACCACCATCAAATAATCATCTGGAAAATAATCTAATAAACAGAAAGGTCGGGTTCCAGGTTCTCTTCCATCTAAATAGCGGGAATAGTTTTCAATTCCTGAACAATAACCGAGTTCGCGAATCATTTCCAAATCGAAATTGGTACGTTCTTCCAATCGTTTTGCTTCCAAATGCTTGCCAATTTCTTTAAAGTAATCGACTTGTTTTACCAAATCTTGTTGGATTTCCCAAATCGCATTTTGCAAGACATCGGGTGAAGTTACGAACATATTGGCTGGATAAATCGTTAGTTTTTCGTAGCGTTCGATGACTTGTGCGTTTTTGGTATCAAAAGCTTCAATTTCTTCAATTTCATCACCAAAAAAGTGAATTCGGAAAGGTTCATCGCCATAACTTGGGAAAATTTCTACGATATCGCCTTTGATTCTGAAATTTCCTGGTCCAAATTCAGCTTCTGTTCTGGAGTACAAACTTTGGACTAATTGATGGAGTAATTTGGTACGCGAAATTTGTTGGTTGACTTCCAAATTAATCACGTTTTTCTGAAATTCTACTGGATTTCCAATTCCGTATAAACATGAAACCGAAGAAATTACGATAATATCACGACGACCCGAAAGTAGGGCAGAAGTGGTGCTTAATCGCAGTTTTTCTAGTTCTTCATTAATCGATAAATCTTTCTCAATATAGGTTCCGGTTACAGGAATGAAAGCTTCAGGTTGGTAATAATCGTAATACGAAACGAAATATTGCACTGAATTATTTGGGAAAAACTGTTTGAATTCGGAATATAATTGAGCAGCTAAGGTTTTATTGTGCGCTAAAACTAGTGTTGGTTTTTGGACTTCTTGTACCACATTGGCTACGGTAAAAGTCTTTCCAGAACCCGTAACACCTAATAAGGTTTGGTATTTTTCACCATTGAGAATGCCTTTTGAAAGTTTTTCAATGGCTTGAGGTTGGTCACCTGTTGGTTTGTAATCTGAAACGACTTGGAATTTCATTTAAAAGTACTAAGTGTAAAGTGTAAAGTACAAAGTTAGTCAAAGTGATAAGACAAAAGTGTAAAGTACAAAGTAAAAAAATTAGCTATTTGCTTTTTTTGTTTTAATACTTGCAATTGTAATGGCTAAAAGTTCTTTTGATTCTTTTAAAAGTGGCTCAAAAATAGCAGTATCTTCTTTTTGAATTTTAGCTACTTCTTGAAGTAAATCAAGAAAATAATTACTTTCATCTACTTCTTCTTCGACTATCTTTAAATTGTTTATAAAATCTGGCGTTGATTTTGCTCTTTGGGAAGCTCTATAATTCGCTCCAACAGATGCAGAACATCTAGTTAATTGCTTTACATAAGCATTATATTCTCTTGTTTTTGGAAGTTTTGAACATAAAATCATACAATCAATAGCAAATTTACGTGTTCTAGCAACTAGATTATTTTCCATGTTCTTAAAGTTTTTATTAATTCAAATGTAATAAACATATATTTACTTTTAACTTACCACTTCGTACTTTACACTTTATATTTTGTACTTTGCTCAGTCCCAACATTCCATTAATAACAAATCACCTTCTTGGTGTTCAATTGAAACGATGCCGTCTTCGGAAACGTGATTGCTACTTCCAGTTCGATAACCGATAGTGAGTTCGTCATCTTTTAGTGGATAGAATAAGTTTTTGGAATGAATTCCTGTGACTTTACCAATTGGAATTAAAGAAATAGTCGTGTTTTTTGGATACCATTTTTCGTAAACATTGGGTAATAAGAAGATTTTGGAATGGTCGTCTAACAATACAATTTTCAATTGATTTCTAAATTTTACGATGCTGGTGATATTGGTAATTGTATGATCGGCGCGTTTTCCTGTTGCCCAAATCACATTTACCGCTTTGTGTCCTTTTTCTACCAAATAATCTAGAGCTTTTTCTAAATCGGTTTTGTCTTGGTTAGGCGTGTGAACGATTTCCAATGGATATTGTTTTTCTAAATAATATTCAGGATTGAAACCTCGGTCAAAATCACCTAACAAAACATCTACTTTTATCCCTAATTCTAAAACGCGTTCAATAGCTGAATCTAGAACAATCACTAATGGCGACCATTCCAATAATTGCCCCATAAGTTCTTCGCTACAGGAAGCGCCATTGGCAATGATTAAAGCAGGTTCTTGATCGTCTCGGACTATGTGGTGTGATGACATTTTGTTTTTTGTTTAAAGTTTAAGGTTTCAAGTTTAAGGTTTCAAGTTTAAGGTTTCAAGTTGTATTTGATTTTTGAATTTGCACTTGATTTTTGCACTTGATTTTTGTTCTTGTTCTTGTCTTTCTATTGGACAACATAATTAAAGTTATCAACTTCAGATAATCGAAAATAACCTAGCGCAAAATTATCAAAATTAGTTTGGTTGATAATGTTACCTCTAACTGTTGCTGGTGGAGTTTGGAATGGGCTTCCGGAGTTACTTCCAGCTACACCCAATAATACGTTCATGAAATTAAAGTATTGTTCAGATATTCCGTGAAGTGTGAAATTTATTTGATCATTTGCTTTCATATCTTCATTAGAATAAAGTCCAAACATTTGGTTTCCTTGAAAAAAACTATCGTTAACAACGTCGTAATCGGGTAATGTTGTAAAAGAAGTATTGAATTCAATTAGATAAAAGTCATTGGTAGTTCCATTGTCTTGAAAGAAAAATTTCACTTCTATTTCATCACCGGTAAAACCACCTTCATTATTCTGTTCTGCGTTTTGAATATTAGGAACAGGAATTAATGTTTCAGTAGCAGTATATGTATTCCCTTGATAAATAACGGTCAAGGTGTAGTTCATACCTATTTGAGGATTAAAATTGGTACAAACATAATTACCAGTTCCTGTTATTTCATTAAAGTCATATTGGTTATTATTGCTATCCATAACAAAAACAACAGCATCACTCACGACAGGGATTACTGGATTAAAAAAACCAGTGGTAGTAGAAAGTTTAATAGTTTGTTCATTACCTGTAGTTCCTTTTTCCCATTTGATAGAAGCATCAATTACCAATCTTGGTGGAGCTGTTTCTAAATCAACTTCAACTACATCTTCGCAAGATTGGAGAGTGCAAACGAGAATACATAGAGAAAGGTATTGCGCTATTTTTTTCATAATTATTAAAATTTAAAATTATAAGTAACACTTGGAACAATTCCAAAAATAGATAATCTAACGGCTTCGTTATTCCCTGAATCTTGATTTTGTCTAAAGCTGAAAGAAGCTGCATTTTGACGGCTGTAAAGATTATAAATACCAAAAACCCATTCGGCTTGCCATTTTCTGTTTTTATTTGAATTGGGTACTAAAGTGGCAGAAATATCTAATCGGTGATAGGTGGGTAATCTGTTTTCGTTTCTTAAGCCATAACTTGGCACTGTAATTCCTTGGAATTGATATTGTCCATTTGGAAAAGTTACAGGTTGTCCAGATTGTAGGGTAAAAATACTGCTAAAGCTCCATTTATCATTTAATTTGTACATTCCCGTTACTGATAGGTTATGAAGTTTATCCCACCCTGTTTTGTACCATTCTCCGTTATTAATTCCAGTTTCAATATTATTTCTACCTGGGGTTTGTTGTTCTGAACGTGACAAAGTATAAGCAATCCAACCGTTTAGTTTTCCTTCATTTTTTCGTAACAACATTTCTAAACCATAAGCTCTAGCTCTTCCATTAAGAACGACTTGTTCAATTGCATTGTTTGCAATTAAATCCGCTCCATCTATATAATCTAATCTGTTTTCAATTTTTTTATAAAATGATTCCAATTCTAAAGAATACTTTCCTTCACTAAAATCTTTAAAATATCCAATGGCAAATTGGTCAAGGATTTGAGGTTTCAGGAATTGATCACTTGGCGCCCAAACGTCTAGTGGGGTTGGAGATTGCGTATTAGAAATTAAATGTAAATACTGTGCCATTCTGTTATAACTCATTTTAATTGATGAAATATCAGAAAGTGCATACGATAATGATACTCTGGGTTCAAGATTATTAAAACTTGCTATTGTTTCGTTTTTTCCAAAATCTCTAGTGCCAGTAGGGGTAGCTTTTTCATAAATTTGTAAATCAGGATTAAATACTACGGCTTGATTATTTTCGTAAGTATTTATTGTTTGATTGCCTAGACGATAAAACCAACTATAACGAAGCCCATAGTTTACTGCAATTTTTTCAGTAAGTTGCTGTTCCACATCTAAGTAAATTGCAGGTTCGAAAGCGTATTTTTTGTCTAGTTGGTCTGCATTAATTCCTGACTCATTATCAGTAGGTTCGATTTTTCCGGGGTTGAAATCATAATATACGGCATTGGCTCCATAAAATAGTTTAGTATCGTTACTTAGATAATGTTTAAAATCATATTTTAAGTTATAATTTTTTATTCCACTATCCCAATTAAAACCAATGAAATTTAATGTTAATCCATAATAATAATCGCTGTAGATCATTGATAAATTAGAGAATAGCTTATCACTGTATAAGTGATTCCATCTTAAGTTAACAACTGTATTTCCGTAGGTATTGATAAAACTATTGTTTAAACTAAAAACATCTCTACCAAAATACCCAGATAAGAATAAGTTATTTCTATCATTAACCTTATAACTTAATTTAGTGTTTAAGTCATAAAAATATGCAGTGTTTTGATTATCGGTTAGTTTTAAAAATAGATGTGCGTATGAACCTCTTCCTGCAACTAGAAATGAACCTCTATCTTTAATAATTGGTCCTTCTGCAAGTAGTCTACTTGATATTAACCCTATGCCACCCGAAACTTTGTAGTCATTTGCGTTTCCTTCTTTTTGATAAATGTCCAATACTGATGCCACTCTACCACCAAATCTTGCGGGAATTCCCCCTTTGTACAACTTTAAATCTTTAATTGCATCGGCATTAAAAACGGAGAAAAATCCGAATAGATGAGAGGAATTGTAAATGGTTGCCTCATCTAAAAGAATTAAATTTTGATCAACAGCGCCACCTCTTACATTAAAACCGGATTGCCCTTCACCTGCATTGGTTACTCCTGGTAAAGTGGTAATTGATTTAAGAATATCAACTTCACCTAATACCACTGGAAGTTTTTTAATCGTGCTAATTGGAATTTTATTCACACTCATTTCGGGTTTTTTTATACTAATCTTGTAGGGATTTTCAGTCACTACAACTTCGTTGAGTAGCATATTGGACTCCTTTAAAATAAAATTTTTCTTCACATTTTGATCTAATGTAACTGATGTAGTGATATCTTCAAATCCTAAATATGAAACCCTCACAGTGTAAGTATCTTTAGGGATAGTGATGGAATAAAAACCATACTCATTTGTTACAGTTCCAGTTTTTAATTCGTTAATGATAATATTTACTCCAATAAGTGTTTCACCAGTAAACTCATCAGTAACCGTGCCACTCAGTGTAAACTTTTCTTGACAATTTACTTTAAAGCATAAAAAAACAATAAAAACTAGATAAATTTTTTTCATAAGATTTGTTATGGTATGTTTTTTGATTACAAATTTGGTAATTAATTTTGATATGAGTTCGTTAGAAGTTGTTAATCATTGGTTAATTTCTTGAAAACAGCGTATTTTTTTATAGATTTGTAGTATGAAGTACTTGATAATAATCCCTTTTGTATTTATGACGGTTCATTCCTTTGGTCAGATTGATAAAAGGAATCAGCCTCTAAAGTTGCAATTGGTTGCACCCGTTGAAAATAAAACGGAGAACAGTACTTCTGGACCTTCTATTGAGTTTAAAAGTATTTTTGATAAAGACGATTCTTATTTAAAGCGTTTTTCAATCTCTAAGAATAATGATACTTCAAAGAGTATTTTAGACACATCAACTGATTTTAAAAATCCTGGCGAAGATGTAAAAAAGCGATTAAATCAGCAAATGAAACAAGATGTTGCTATTGATCCAAAGTTTAAACAAAATCAATTTTTAGGAGAATTTAAAACCGATACAAAATATATTAAAATTGTATGTAGAGATCACCAATATCCTGACGGTGACCGAGTAAGAGTTTTAGTGAATGATGCAACAGTAATTAATAGTATTTTGTTAGAATCTAGTTCTAGAGAATATTATTTAGATTTAAATGAAGGTTTTAATAAGATTGATTTTTTAGCTTTAAATCAAGGGGAATCAGGACCCAATACCGCTGCTTTTACCGTTTATGATGAAAATGGTGTTATGATAACTTCAAACGAGTGGAATTTACTTACGGGTGTAAAAGCTTCAATTGTTGTATTCAAACAACCTAAAAAAGAAACTACTTCGGAGTAATTAAAAAATATTTATAGTTTAAAATCATTAAATAAAGCATTTTAAGCCACGGATTAAAGGATTTACACAGATTTAAACTACTATTAATAATCCGAGGAAAACTGTGAAATCTTTGGTAAAAAGTAAGCAATATAACCATTTATAAATAAAGAAACATTAAGCAAAATCGGTTGATATGTTATGCAAAACAACTAAATGAAACTTAATTTCTTAATGTTTAAAATAAAAACGGCAACTTTATTTAGTCGCCGTTTTTTTAATGATAAAATATTATGCTATTTGAGCAAGAATTGTATTTAAAACGTCACTTGGTCGCATTGCTTTTTCTGTAAATTCATGGTTTGGATGGTAATAGCCTCCAATGTGTTGTGCTTTACCTTGTGCAGCAATTAACTCTTCGTTGATTTTAGTTTCATTGTTTGTTAACGCTTCTGCAATAGGAGAAAATTTGGCTTTCATTTCAGCATCTTGATTTTGATTTGCTAATGCTTTAGCCCAGTATAAGGCTAAGTAGAAATGAGAACCTCTATTATCAATTCCTCCAATTTTTCTTGCTGGCGATTTGTCATTGGCTAAGAAAGCAGCATTTGCTTCGTCTAAAGTGTCTGCTAAAACTTGTGCTTTGGTATTGTTTTGAGTTTGTGCTACATGTTCTAATGAAGCTTGTAATGCTAAAAATTCTCCCAATGAATCCCAGCGTAAATAACCTTCTTCTACAAATTGCTCTACGTGTTTTGGAGCCGAACCTCCAGCGCCGGTTTCGAATAAACCTCCACCATTCATTAATGGAACAATTGATAACATTTTGGCAGATGTTCCTAATTCTAAAATTGGGAATAAATCGGTTAAATAATCACGCAAAACGTTTCCTGATACAGAAATCACGTCGTTTCCTTCACGAATAATACGCAAGGTTTCAATCATTGCATCTTTCACATCCATAATACGAATGTCAAGTCCGTTTGTGTCATGATTTTTTAAATATTTTTCAACTTTTTTGATGATTTCTCTATCGTGTGCTCTGTCTTTATCTAACCAAAAAATAGCTGGAGTATCTGACAATCTCGCTCTGTTTACTGCTAATTTTACCCAGTCTTGGATAGGAGCGTCTTTAGTTTGGCACATTCTAAAAATAGATCCATTAGTTACGTTTTGAGTTAATAAAATGTTTCCATTTTCGTCTTCAACGGTAACTTTTCCATTTTCTTTTACTTGGAATGTTTTATCATGAGATCCATATTCTTCTGCTTTTTGAGCCATTAATCCCACATTTGGAACAGAGCCAATTTTTGTTGGGTCTAATGCACCATTTTTCTTCATTTCTTCAATACAAGCAGCGTAAAAACCAGCGTAAGAACGATCTGGAATAATGGCTATAGTGTCTTCTTCTTTTCCTGCAGCATTCCACATTTTTCCACCACTTCGTGCTAAAGCTGCCATAGAAGCGTCTACAATCACATCTGAAGAAACATGGAAATTAGTAATTCCCTTGTCTGAATTTACCATTGCTACTCTTGGTCCATTGGCTAGGGCAATATCTATAGCTTGTTTAATTTCGTTTTCTTGAGGAATTCCAGCGATTTTGTTATACAAATCCTGTAAGCCGTTGTTTGGATTAATGTCTAATGTTTTGAATGTTTCAGCATATTTTATATACACATCAGCAAAGAAAGTTTCTACAATTGCTCCAAAAATAATTGGGTCAGAAATCTTCATCATTGTTGCTTTCAAATGTGCAGAAAGCATCACGTCCTTAGCTTTCGCATCTGCAATGGTTTTAGATACAAATTGCTTTAATGCGTTCAAATCCATCACTGAGCTATCTATAACTTCACCTGCTTTTAAGTTAGCGAAGTCTTTTAGTACTGTTGAGGTACCGTTTTCATTGGTAAAAACAATTCTGAATTTGCAATCCTTTTCAATGGTTGTTGAGTTTTCCGTTCCATAAAAATCACCTTCGGTCATGTGTGCCACTTCTGTTTTGCTGGTTGCTGACCAAGTTCCCATGCGGTGCGGATTGGCTTTGGCGTAGTTTTTAACTGCTTTTGGCGCTCTACGGTCTGAGTTTCCTTCGCGAAGTACTGGATTTACAGCTGAACCTAAAACCTTAGCATATTTTGCTTTGATCTCTTTTTCAGTATCGTTTTGTGGTTCTTCAGGATAATTTGGGATAGCAAAGCCTTGAGATTGAAGTTCCGCAATAGCTTCTTTTAATTGTACAACCGATGCAGAAATATTTGGTAATTTTATGATGTTTGCTTCAGGAGTTGTAGCCAATTGTCCTAATTCAGTAAGTGCATCATTTATTATTTGATTGTCATTTAAAAATTCTGGAAATGTTGCTAGTATTCTTCCTGCTAATGAAATATCTCTTGTTTCTATTGTAATATTGGCAGTATTTGCAAAAGCTTTAACAATTGGTAAAAATGAATGAGTAGCTAACATTGGCGCTTCATCCGTTATGGTATACATTATTTTAGATTGATTAGACATGGTATATGAAATAAATAGGGTTGTTATTTTTTAATCCGCGCAAATATAGGAATTTAAGTAGTAATTTTGAAGCAGTTAGCGCTTTATTGATGGTGTTTTTGTAGATTTTTCAAAATTTAATTTAAATATTGATAATTTGATAATTTTCTTGGTTGACTTTTAAGAATAAAAAAAGTCCCAACTAAGTTGAGACTTTTTATTGTTTTAGAAACAAGATTAATTTTTGTTGTATCTTCTTTCTTTGATTTTAGCTTTTTTACCAGTAAGATCTCTAAAGTAGAAGATACGAGCTCTACGTACTTTACCTCTTTGGTTCACTTCGATTTTTTGTAAAGCTGGCATGTTGATTGGGAAAATACGCTCAACACCAACAGCTCCTGACATTTTACGGATTGTAAAAGTTTCAGTAGCACCAGTTCCTCTTCTTTGGATTACAACTCCTTTGAAAAACTGAGTTCTAGTTTTTTCACCCTCTTTAATTTCATAGTACACAGTGATTGTATCACCAGCACCAAATTCAGGAAAATCTTTTTTTGTAACAAATTCGTTATTAACGAAATCAACTAAATTTGACATAGTTTTAATTATAAAAATTTGATTTAAAGCAACATACACGTCTATCGCCAGAGGTTGGTTCAAAGTGGGTGCAAAATTACAAATATTATTGTATTAAGCAAGTTTTTCTTCTATTTTTTTGTTAGGTGATGGATGATGGGTGATGGGTGATTTGTGATGGGTCATGGGTGATGGGTGATGGTTGATAGGTGATGGGTATTTGGTGATGGGTTATGGGTTATGGGTGATTGGTTTCTGTACACTGAGACTGCGACTGAAAACTAAAAAAAACTTCTTTCAAGGCACCGGATCATATCCACTTTTCCCCCAAGGATGACAACTAAATATACGTTTCAAAGCCAACCAACTTCCTTTAAAAATTCCATGTTTTTGTAACGCTTGAATGGTGTAAGTTGAGCATGTGGGTTCAAACCGACAAGTAGCAGGTGTAAAAGGAGAGATGCCAACCTGATAAAATCGTACCAACAATACAAACGGAAAAACAATCCATTGTTTTAGCGTTTTTGGATAAGTTGCTTTTGGTTTGCTGCACATAGAAAAGTTGTAAAACAATATTTTGTCAAGCTGAACTTCTTTCAGCTTCTAAAAAGTTATCTCGATAAAAATAGATTCTGAAACGAGTTCATAATGACAAAACAGGAATTAAATACTAAATGTTGTTCCGTCTTTTCCGTCTTTCAATTGGATGTTTAAAGCCAGTAATCGATCTCTGATTTCGTCTGACAACCCCCAATTTTTATTGGCTCTGGCTTCGTTTCTCATTTCGATTAACATGTTAACAACACCTTCTAATTTATTGGTTGAATCAGAAGCCGCTTTTTCATTTTTAATTCCCAAAACATCAAAAACAAAACCATGAAGCGTTGTTTTTAACAAATCAAGAGCTTCTTGCGTTAAAGTTTCTTTGCCATCATTAACCAAATTGATAAAACGAACACCTTCAAATAAATTAGCGATTAAAATTGGCGTATTGAAATCATCATTCATAGCATTGTAGCAGCTTTGTCTCCAATTTTCAATATCTAATGTCGATTGGTTGCTGCTTGGTAAACGGTCCAAAAGTGCAATACCATCCATCAAACGTTGGAATCCTTTTTCACTGGCTAACATCGCATCATTGGAAATATCTAAAACACTTCTGTAATGTGCTTGTAAGAAACAAAAACGCACAATATTTGGTGCAAATGGTTTCTCAAAAAATGTATTTTCACCCGTAACTAATTCCATTGGAAGAATATAATTTCCTGTCGATTTACTCATGCGTAAACCGTTCATCGTTAACATATTGGTATGCATCCAATAATTCACTGGCGAATGACCGTTACAGGCTTTTCCTTGTGCCACTTCACATTCATGATGCGGAAATTTCAAGTCCATTCCACCGCCGTGAATATCAAAAGTCTCGCCTAAATATTTGGTACTCATTGCGGTACATTCCAAATGCCAACCTGGAAATCCTTCACCCCAAGGCGAATTCCATCGCATAATATGAGCTGGCGAAGCATTTTTCCAAAGCGCAAAATCTTGCGGGTTTTTCTTTTCACTTTGTCCGTCTAAATCTCGTGTATTGGCAAAAAGTTCATCGATATTTCGGTTACTCAATTCACCGTAATTCATCCCTTTTTGGTTGTAAGCAAACACATCAAAATACACCGAACCGTTACTCTCGTAAGCAAATCCCAAATCAATCAACTTTTGCGTCAATTCAATTTGTTCTAAAATATGTCCAGTTGCTGTGGGTTCAATCGTTGGTGGTAAAAAATTAAAAGTATCTAAAACCTTATGAAAATCAACTGTATATTTCTGTACGATTTCCATTGGTTCTAATTTCTCCAAACGCGATTGCTTCACAAAACGGTCGTTATCCACATCACCATCATCGGTTAAATGTCCGGCATCCGTAATGTTTCTAACGTATCTAACTTTGTATTCTAAATGTTGTAAATAGCGGAAAATCACATCAAAACTCATAAAAGTGCGCACATTTCCAAGATGAACATTGCTGTAAACCGTTGGTCCACAAACATACATTCCAATATTTCCATCATGAATAGGAGTAAAGCTTTCTTTTTCTCCCGAAAGTGTGTTGTAAACTTTTAAATGTTGTTTTTTGTATAATTCCATGCTATTTGTATTTTTTTTGAAGCTATTTCCTGCTATCCATTACAAGTCCTCACATAAAAATTTGTTTTTCTAAGCGGTAAAAAGTGCTTCTTGGGTCGCATTTTTCCCACAATAAAAACTAAATTTTTATTGCTCTGGGCTTTTCATTGCTATCAGGGCTAGTTCAGTTTTCAGTTGACAGTCTAGTTCAGTTTTCAGTTGACAGTCTCAGTATTCAGTTTGTTGTTTATGGTTTATAGTTTTTTGTTAGTTGAATATTATCCCATCTTCCCGCATTTGTCATTTCGAGCTTGCGAGAAATCTCCTAACTCTAGGCAACTGCTAAACGAAGTTTAGCCAAAACCCATTACCCATCACCAAACACCCATCACCAAACACCTATCACCTAAACTAAAACTGCGTATCCAATTTAATATAATCCAAAAACTCTCTTCTTACTTTTTCTTCTTTGAATTTTCCGCCAAATTCTGCTGTAACCGTACTACTTTCAATATCACGAATGCCTCTTGAATTTACACATAAGTGTTTGGCATCAATTACACACGCTACATCTTCCGTTCCTAGAACTTTTTGTAATTCCTGTACAATTTGAATATTCAAACGCTCTTGCACTTGAGGTCTTTTGGCATAATAATCTACAATTCGGTTCATTTTTGATAAACCAACAACCGTTCCGTTCGAAATATAAGCCACATGAGCACGACCCACAATTGGAAGTAAATGATGCTCGCAAGTTGAATAAACAACAATGTTTTTTTCAACAAGCATTTCATTATACCTATATTTATTATCAAAAGTAGAACTTCCTGGTTTTTTGGCAGGATTTAGTCCTCCAAAAATTTCTTTCACAAACATTTTTGCTACTCGGTTTGGAGTTCCTTTTAAACTATCGTCAGTTAAATCCATTCCCAAAGTGTTAAGAATACTTTCAACATCTTTTTTGATTAGTTCAATTTTCTGTTCATCAGTCAATTCAAAAGCATCTTTTCTCAATGGAGTTTCAGCGCTTGTTGCAATGTGATTATTGCCTAATTCGTCGTGTAAATCTTCGTGTAAATTCATTGGTTTTCAAGCAAATTTTAGCTGCAAAGATAATACTATTTGTGTAAAAATTTTACAAGTAATTTACTTAAAAAAACTACTTTTTTATTTTTTCTTTTTTTTACGAATATCATTTAATTGATTTGTTTTTTGCAATATTCACATTGTTTGCCTTCTTTTTTTTAATAATTGACAAAATGCTAGCTTTGAATGTTAAAAATAGTGGAAATACTAACAACCTATTAATAATTTGTTAAATTTGTAAATTAAACTAACCAAAATGTATTTTATGAAAATTAAAGAATCTATTTTTCTTTTCTTTTTGTTTTGTTTTACTATTTCTTACGGGCAAGTGGAACAAAAACCAAACCAAACTAAGGAAAGAGAATTTATTGTAGAAGTTTATGGAGAGCAACTTGATAAAAGTTCTCAACATTACAAGAATCTAGTTGATCTATTAAGAAATCGAATAGTTTTTGTAAAACAATCTCAAGAAGCTAACGAAAAATATGAAAAATTGTCAAATATGCAATTATTCAATAAATATAATAATAGCTTGATTAAGGATGATTCTTTTTCACAGAACTTTAATCCATTAAAGTATAATTTAGTTTTTTATGCAAAAACGACTAAGGTTTATCGTATTGATAGCGATTGGTTATTGGTAATTAATCCCCAAATAATTAAAGAGTAAGCTATGAAAAAAATACTATTTTTATTTGTTATATTATTTACAAATTCTGTAATGCTTTCTCAGAATTTTAATATGAGTAATGCCCCTGTAAATTCTTGTACCGGTAATTTTTTTGATTCTGGAGGATCGGGAGCTGGTTATACAAACAATCAAACTTTTACAAAAACATTCTGCCCAACAGGAACTGGTAATGTTGTAGCTTTCAATTTTACCGCTTTTGAACTTGAAAATAATGCTGATTTTTTATATGTCTATGACGGAAATTCAACTTCAGCTCCCTTATTGGCAACTTTAACTGGGAATGAGCCACCAGGTGTAATTATCCCAACAGGAAACAATACAACTGGTTGTTTGACTTTTGTTTTTATATCTGATGCATCCACAACAGCACCGGGTTGGACTGCTGCAATTAATTGTTTTGCTCCTTGTCAAACTATTCAATCTATCCTAAATAGTACTATACCTTCGGCTAATTCAAATAATATTATCAGAGTTTGTCAAGGAGAATCTGTTCAATTTAATGGTAGCGCCACTTTCTCAAATAGTGGTGTTGGTGCCACTTATACTTGGTCTTTTGATGATGGAACTACTGCAACGGGTCAAAGTGTTACCAAAATTTTTGACACACCAGGTGTTTATAGAGTTAATTTAACTACTCGTGATGTAAATAATTGTGTGAATTCTAATTTCATTAATCAAGTAGTCCAAGTAGCTCCGCCACCTGACTTGTCAATTTTTACTGTTTCTAATGAAACTTGTATGAACTTACCATTAGATTTAACTGCTAATGCCTCAAATGAATCATTTGTTTACGAATGTTCACCTCCAGTTAGTGGTGTAACTTTTTTACCTGATGGAACTGGAGTTCCTTATTCAACCTCAGTTGTTGTTGATTGTTTTCCTTCATCAACTGTTTTGACAAATATTAATCAAATTCAAAGTATTTGTCTAAATATGGAACACTCTTATCCAGGTGATTTACGGATTGAATTAATTGCTCCAAATGGGAGTATCGTTACTCTTTTAAGCTATTCTAATTCTGTTGGTTCAGCGAATATGGGAAACCCTTGGGCAACTTCAGGTGTTGATGGTCAAAGTACAAATACAACTCCAGGTGTTGGTTTTGATTATTGTTTTGTTCCTGGTAATTCATTCCCAACATTAGCTGGTGGTATTCAAACAGGAGGAACTTTTGTTTCTGGTGATGGACCAGGTACTTATACCGATTCTTTTGTTCCAGCTGGAAATTACAGTGCTACTGGTACATTTAATTCTATTATTGGTACCCCTTTAAATGGGGTTTGGACTATTAGGGTACTTGACAATCTTGGCGCTGATAACGGCTATATCTTTAACTGGAGTGTTAATTTTAATCCTGCATTAACACCATCAAACTTATCATTTACCCCTACAATTACTTCTGTTGTTTGGTCTCCAGACCCTACTATATCAGCTATTTCTGGAAATACGGCTACTATTGTTTCTGATACACCTGGTCAATATTGCTATACTGTAACTGCAACAAATGATTTTGGTTGTGTTAGTTCAACAACGAGATGTATTGATGTAATTGAAGCGCCAGAAATTAATCAAGATCCTGAGCCTTTTGGATATTGTGAAGTTCCTGTTGATTTAAGTTTGCACATACCTGAAATATTAGACGGACTTGATCCTTTATTTCATGATGTTTTATTCTTTTTATCTGAAAGTGATGCAGAAAATTCAATAGGGCAAATTTCACCAATTTATACACCTACACAACCAGTTACTACAATTTATGTTCGAGTGGAAAATATTCTTTTGACTTGTCCTGCTTATACAAGTTTTCAATTAATTGAAGATGGTTGTTGTTCTTTAGAGCTCTTATCTGATATTGAAACTACAGATCAAACAATTTGTGTCAACACACCAATAAATGATATCATTTATGAATTCGGTGATAGTGCCACCGGCTACACCATTACAGGTTTGCCAACAGGCGTTTCAGCTACAGAAGCCTCAGGTGTGGTTACCATTTCGGGTATTCCTTCGGTAACTGGAGTTTTTCCTTACACGATTTCAACTGTTGGTTGTGATACTGAATTGTCATTAACGGGTACTATTACGGTT
>Ga0209278_1000084_pt1 | contig 149510 bp, 131 predicted proteins | sample JI81BgreenDNA_FD_187504 | JGI IMG/M metagenome (GOLD analysis project Ga0209278, IMG submission 187504) | Wastewater effluent complex algal communities from Wisconsin, to seasonally profile nutrient transformation and Carbon sequestration -... | ecosystem: Engineered > WWTP > Effluent > Algae... | reverse complement strand
GAATGCCGTACTTACGGCAAGCGTCATGCTGCGAAAGCTGACCACTCTCCACTTCTTCAACTACCTGCAACTTAAAAGCCAAAGTGTAGTCTTTTTGTGTCCTACGCGGAACACGGAATTGTCCTTTATTCATAATGGTAACACAGTTTTTGTGTCAACCTATTTTAGGACGAGGCAAGAAGATAACACAACAAAAAAGAGCCGCTTGCAGCGGCTCTTTTTCTATTCACTTGAAGAAAATTACTTCACTTCAACTTCAGCACCAGCCTCTTTTAATTTAGCTGCAACTTCTTCGGCTTCAGCCTTAGAAACGCCTTCTTTAACTGGCTTAGGAGCACCATCAACTAGGTCTTTAGCTTCTTTCAAACCTAAACCTGTTAATTCTTTAACCACTTTAACAACGTTTAATTTGCTAGCACCACCGCTAACTAATACTACGTCGAAAGCTGTTTTTTCTTCTACAGCTGCAGCACCACCACCATCGCCGCTTGCTACTACTACTGCAGCAGCAGCTGGTTCGATACCGTAATCAGCTTTTAAAACATCAGCTAATTCTTGAACTTCTTTAACTGTTAGGCCAACTAGTTGTTCGGCCAAGGCTTTAATATCTGCCATTGTTACAAAATTTTTTCCGCCTTCATTGCCTGAAGCTCCGGCGGAGTTTTTAAAAAAATTGAGATTATCCCTCAGGCTAAGGATAATATGTTGTTACCCTTACGGTAAATAAATTGCAATTATTCAGCAGCAGGAGTTGTTCCTTCAGCTTGCTTTTCGTGATGGTGCAATAAAGCAGCCAATACACGCTTCGCAGGACTTTGTAACAAGCCAATAACTTCGCCGATGAGTTCGTTTTTGGTTTTGATTTTTGTGAGGGCAACCAATTGGTCGTTACCAACAAATACATCACCATTAATGAAAGCAGCTTTAAGTTCAGGCTTTTCGCTGTTGTTGTTTTCTTTACGGAAGCTGCTGATAATAAGTGCAGGCTCCTTCGGATTTTCGCTGAACATCAATGCAGTTACGTTGTTCAAGCTGTCGTATACGCCAGCAAAACGCTCAGCATCAATTTGCTCTAAAGCTTTGCGAATGAGGGTGTTTTTAGCCACCTTCATTTCTACATTTTTATCGAAACAAGCTCTGCGTAACTTACCAACCTGATCAACTGTTAAGCTTTCAGTATTAGTTACATAGAAGTTGTTGTATTGATTGAACTTTTCTTTTAAAAGCTCAATTACTTCATTTTTTTGATCTTTAGTCATAACGCTACACTATTATGATAACCCGGGTCATTTTCGTGATTACCGAATCACCGGGGAGGTGTTATAAAATTGATTTAGTATCGATAGCGATGCCAGGACCCATAGTTGGGGCTAAAGCAGCACCTTTTACGTAAGTACCTTTAGCAGTAGTAGGCTTTAACTTAACAATTGCATTGATAAGTTCTTGAGCATTACCAGCTAATTTTTCAGGAGCAAAACTTACACGACCAATGCTGGCGTGAATAATACCTGCTTTATCAACTTTGAAGGCAATTTTACCACCTTTTACTTCATTAACTGCAGCAGCTACATCGTTTGTTACAGTACCTGTTTTAGGGTTTGGCATTAAGTTACGAGGACCTAACACTTTACCTAACTTACCAATTTTAGGCATTACAGAAGGCGTTGCAACGATTACGTCGATATCAGTCCAACCGCTTTCAATCTTTTGGATGAACTCGTCTAAACCAACGAAGTCGGCACCTGCACCCTTAGCATCGGCCTCTTTATCAGGCGTACATAATACTAAAACGCGTTTTGTTTTACCAGTACCGTGTGGTAAAGTAACGGTACCACGTACTTGTTGATCTGCTTTTTTAGGATCTACACCTAAGCGAATGTGTAAATCAACAGAGCTATCAAATTTGGTTGTATTTAAATCTTTTACCAAGGCAGCAGCATCTTTCAAAGAGTATGCTTTGTTTTTATCAACCTTGGCTTCTACAGCTTTTCTTTTTTTAGTAAGCTTGGCCATGTTCAAATGTTTTTAGAAAGTGTATTCGCCCTTGCGGGCAAATGATGCACCGTGTTTGTTAAGAATTAGTTTTCCCAAGGGGCTGTACCGTCAACAGTTAAACCCATACTACGAGCAGTACCGGCCACCATTTTCATAGCACTTTCCTTTGTAAAGCAGTTAAGGTCGGGCATTTTATCGGCTGCAATAGCTTCAATTTGTTGCCAGTTAACCTTGCCAACTTTAACACGGTTACTTTCTTTAGAACCTTTTTGAATTTTAGCAGCTTCCATCAATTGAATAGCAGCTGGGGCAGTTTTGATAACAAAATCGAAAGATTTGTCGGTATACACTGTAATTACTACAGGTACAACTTTGCCCATTTTGTCTTGCGTACGAGCATTGAACTGCTTGCAAAACTCCATGATGTTCACACCCTTAGAACCAAGGGCTGGACCTACTGGAGGCGCTGGGTTGGCTTGGCCACCCTTCACCTGCAACTTAACGTAGGTTGAAATTTCTTTAGCCATTTTAAATTCGTTTTTATTGGTGATAGCGTGCTACGCTTAATAGCACTCCCAAGTTCCATTGCTGGAAAAGAACTTTTTTGGGATTGCAAAAGTAGGATTACTTACGTAAATGGCAAAACAATATTTACCGTAAGGTTACATGGCTTGTTGCATAAAGCGTTGCAAGGCTTTATGGGCATTTTTTCGAATACGCTTCTGCACAAAGCCACTCCATCCGAATAAAAGTCCTTTAACCCCAAGTGCCTGAGCAGCCCATCGACTGAGTTTAAATGCATCGGATTGTTCTGTGATGTAGCCGTTTTGTATCCGTATAAAACTTTTCACCTTGTTCACTACCGTATTACCAGTTGCACTAAAGGTGTATGTGGCCACCCAGTTAACCGTTACATACTCATCATCTACAGCAACGGGGGGCTCGTATTGCAGAGAAAAATTGTTTGCATTGCTGCAAAGCATACGCCACATAGCAGTTAACTCGTTATAGTGCAGCAAACCAAACACCGGATCGTTAAATACCGCCGTTGTTTGGTAGCATTGGCACATTGCTTGTGCATTAAGATGTACAAAGGCTTCAAAGAATTGTGTTGCAACAGTTACAGCAGGTGTATGTGTTTCCATTTACCGTAAGGTATTAATTAAAAGAAAAGCCTGCATCGGCAGGCTTTATGTTGTATTGATAAAAGTGATGTTATTCACTCATTACCAAAATACCTTTGGCAGTCATTACAATTGACTTAACAGGATCTTTGATAGCATCAATTTCTTTTTTGCTCTTACCAGCATCTTCGGCGAGGTGCTTTAATTCGGCTACGCTGGTAGTTTTCCAACTTGCATTGCCTTCAATTAAAACGTATTTTCCTACTAAGGCAGTTGGTACTAGAAAGGCATGATCTTTCATTTTAACCATCATTTTGCCATTAGCGGTTTCTACTTTAATCCAGCAGCCTTCTTTTGTACATACTTCTGCTACTTTAGCGTATACCTTTACTTCGGCATTCGGCTTATTTTCTAAGATGCCTGGAAGTGCATCTACTTCTTGTAAATTTTCTTCTGTTACCTTGGCACCAAAGTTATCACCTTTATTGGCGGGAACATTTGGAGGTTGCGCTTGGGTTAGCAAAGCCGACAACACAAGGCTGGCAGCTAAAAAAAACTGTTTCATGCTGATTTATTTTTTGTAAAAATAGAAGATATTGTAATATCGTAGTGAACAACGATAAATGTTGTATGCAACCCTTGCTGAAATGTAACACAAACACCCAACCAATATTTTTTTTCTTTCTCAGTGTATGCCTTGCTGTTATTGGCTTTGAAGCCTGTAATACACCCAAACTAGAAAAGAAGAACAACAAAGTATTTGCACAAATTGATACCACCTATACACTATTGGAGCAAGCATCTTTCAATGCGCCTGATTCTGTTGTTACTGTAGCCAGACAACTAATTGCTCAATCTGATCAATTAGATTATGCTGAAGGTAAGGCCAGAGGTTACTTACAAATTGCATCTATCAAAAGCTTACAAGGCCAATACGATAGCTCTTTATTTTTTGCCCGTAAGGCACAAGAATTTATTGCAGAAAATACACTACCACGCTTAAAAGCAGAGATTGCCAACGAAATAGGCGTTAGTCACGATTACAAAGGCAACTACAAAGCAGCGCTTGAAAACTACAAAGCAGCATTACAATATTTTGAAGATGCCAGAGATACAAGCGGCTACATTAGGGTTAAAAATAATATTGGTCTGATTTATCAGAACATGGGCGAAAAGCATACTGCCAAACGCTATTTTGAAGAAGCTTATCAACTCAGTAAGAAAAAGAAATTTCAGTCGGAAGAAATTATGGCACTCAGCAACTTAGGTGCTGTTGAAAACGAACTCGGGCTGCATCATACTGCTTTGATACATTTTAGACAAGTGCTTTACTACGATTCGCTCAGTGGTAACGAAACTTATATTTCGTATTCGTATAACAACCTTGCCGAAGTTTTCATGAATATGAAGGCTTACGATAGTGCTGCCTATTTTTTTCAACAATCGATTGCCTTAAAGCGAAAGCTTGATGCAAAAGGTGTCTTGGTGAATAGTTTAAAGAACTATGGCAAAATGTTGTTGGAACAAGGTTGGTACAACAAAGCTGATAGCCTCATCAATGAAGCGTTTGCTATTGCACAAGTGATTGGCGTAAAGGAATATGAGCAAGAATGCTACCAGATTAAAGCCGATTTAGCAACCAAGCTGGGCAATTATAAATCGGCATTTGAATTTACCAAAATTGCACACGCCATTAAAGACTCGTTAGAAGGTGCTAAATACAAAACAGAGCTCATTACCAGTGAGAAAGATTATGAATTAGCGCTTAAAAACATTTCGATAGAAAAGGAGAAAAGAGCAAAAGAAAAAGTACAGTCGCAACGTTGGATATTACTGTTGGCCAGTGCTTTTTTAATATGTTTTGCATTGCTGCTTACGTATTTGTATCGGAAACAAATTAAACTCAATAAGCTACTACAACTTCAAAAGCAACAAATTGAAGAAGGCTTGCAGTTACGCAACAAATTCTTAAGCTTTTTAACCCACGAAATTCGCAATCCATTAAGTGGTATTATTGGCATGAACAAAATGCTATTGGATGAAAATCCATCGGCAGTACAAAAAGAGTTTTTACAATATCAGCTCAATAGTAGCAAACACTTGCTCGACTTACTGAACGATGTTTTAGATTACCAGAAAATTGGCACAGGCAAGGTTGAGATCAAGCAGATACGATTTAGCATGAAAGATATTGTTTCACAAGTGCAAGAGTTGTATCAGGCGCCCATTAAAGAAAAAAACATCCAATATCATAGTCAGTACGATAACATCATCCCTGAATTTCTTATAGGTGATCCGGTTCGTTTATCGCAGATATTTGGCAACTTGGTTAATAACGCTATTAAATTCACCCCAGTAGGCGGTTCAATTTTTGTAACTGTTACGTTGATCGACAGGTCGGCCACTGAAGCTACACTTCTCGCTAGCGTTAGAGATACAGGTATGGGTATTGCACCAGCCGAACAAAGCAAGATATTCGAACTATTTGTTCAAAGCAGCAAAAATCAGGCACAGCAATTAGGTACAGGATTGGGGCTAAGCATTGTGAAAGATTTACTCATGCTCATGCATAGCCATATTGAACTACAAAGTGAGGTTGGCAGAGGCAGCACATTTAGCTTTAAGATTACCTTACCCATTGCTTCATAACGGCGTTTTCTTAAACTTTACCTTACGGTAAATGGATAAACAAATACGGCAATCATCATTTACCGAAAGGTGCATGTATAGCACTAAAAGAAGAACGCTGCCTTGATGGACAGCGTTCTAACAATATTGCAATAAGTTTTGAAAAGCGTATTAAGACAATTTCTCTACCTGCATATAGTTTAATTCTACCGGTGTTGAACGTCCGAATATCTTCACAGTAACCTTCAACTTTTTCTTTTCATCGTTCACTTCTTCAATGATACCGTTGAAATCGTTGAATGGTCCTTCAATAATTTTGATGGTTTCACCTACAATGTAAGGCTCACTCATGGTTACGCCTTGTTCTTGCATTTCATCAACCTTACCCAACATTTTGTTCACTTCGGTTTTACGGAGTGAAATGATATTGCCCTTACTCCCCTTCCCGTCTGTTAAGAAGTGCATTACGTTGCTTACGTTCGTAATGTACTGAACAATATCATCGTTCAATTTTCCTTCGAAAACTTCCAAGAAAAGATAACCAGGATAGAGGTTTTTTTCACGCATTACCTTCTTACCAGATTTAACGGTGTAAATCTTTTCCATGGGTAAGAAAACTTGCTTGATCAAAGGCAACCAACCGTTACGAGAAATTTCTTTATCGAGTTGCTCTTTTACCTTTCTTTCTTTGCCGCTTACCACACGTAAAGCATAATACTTGGTATTATCTTGTTGTGGTTGTACTTGTACATCGGTTGCTTCCATATACTAAGCTATTACGCTTTAAAGAGTGAGTAAACTAACTTTAGTAATTGAGCACTACCAAAGTCCATTAATGTAACCATCAATGTGATGATAAGAGTAGCTACCAATACAATTACAGTGCTTTGTTGCAATTGCTGAGAAGTAGGCCATGTAACACGCTCTACAAGCTCTTGATAAGAATCTTTAAAATAAGCTGTAACCTTATTCATAATTTGTAATGTGCTTAAACAAAAAGAGTGAAAACAAGCAAAGGAAGTGCTTTCTGGCGAAAATACCTTAGGCACAATTGCACATTTTCACACTTTTTTTTGCACGGGCACAAGGATTCGAACCCTGATCAACGGTTTTGGAGACCGCTATTCTACCATTGAACTATGCCCGTAAGAAACAATTAGCTAATTAGCAATTGCCAATTAGCTAATTGTATATTTTTCAATTACTTCAATTACTTAATAATTTCAGTAACCTGACCAGCACCTACGGTACGGCCACCTTCGCGGATAGCGAACTTCAAGCCCTTATCCATAGCGATAGGTTGAATTAACTTAACAGTTAAGCTGATGTTATCACCAGGCATAACCATCTCAGTTCCTTCAGGTAAGAATACTTCACCAGTTACGTCTGTTGTACGGAAGTAGAACTGAGGACGGTACTTGTTGAAGAATGGCGTGTGACGACCACCTTCTTCCTTGCTCAATACGTATACTTCGCACTTGAACTCAGTGTGAGGAGTGATGCTCTTAGGAGCACAGATTACCATACCACGACGGATATCTTTCTTTTCAATACCACGTAATAATAAACCTGCGTTATCACCAGCTTCACCACGATCCAATAACTTCTTGAACATTTCAACACCTGTTACAGTAGAAGTCATTGTGTTTTCTTGTAAACCTACGATTTCAACTGGATCACCTACTTTAATGATACCACGCTCAATACGACCAGTAGCAACAGTACCACGACCAGTGATTGAGAACACGTCTTCAACACTCATCAAGAAAGGCATGTCGATTGGACGAGGAGGTAATGGAATATACTCATCAACAGCAGCCATTAATTCGTCAATCTTAGCTACCCACTCAGCTTCACCAGCTAAAGCACCTGTAGCAGAACCGCGGATGATTGGAGTGTTATCGCCATCGAAACCGTAACTGCTTAACAACTCACGGATTTCCATTTCAACTAAGTCTAATAATTCAGGATCATCAACTAAGTCTACTTTGTTCATGAATACAACGATACGAGGTACACCTACCTGACGAGCCAAAAGGATGTGCTCTTTAGTTTGAGGCATAGGACCGTCAGTTGAAGCTACTACTAAGATAGCACCATCCATCTGAGCGGCACCGGTAATCATATTCTTCACATAGTCAGCGTGACCAGGACAGTCTACGTGAGCATAGTGGCGGTTATCAGTTTGATATTCTACGTGGGCAGTGTTGATGGTAATACCACGCTCTCTTTCTTCAGGAGCACCATCGATTTCATCATACTTCTTCGCCTGAGCCAAACCCTTCTGAGAAAGGATGGTTGTAATAGCGGCAGTCAAAGTTGTTTTACCGTGGTCTACGTGACCAATGGTACCAACGTTTACGTGAGGTTTCTCCCTCTTAAAGGTCTCTTTAGACATTGTATCGGTTTTTAAAGTTGTGTTTTAATTCAAATAGTCTACAGCCTGCGGCAGTAGACTTATTGTAAGTTTATTGTTTCAACTTTTGTGCTACTAGCAACATAAATTGCGTCGCACACTTCAACATTGTTTTCTTCTTCACCAACAACTTCACAATGAGCCGTTGAAGAGAATTGAACTCTCGACCTCTTCCTTACCAAGGAAGTGCTCTACCACTGAGCTACAACGGCTTATAACCTCCTGCCGTTGAGGCAGCAAAGCTTAAGAGCGGGAGACGAGGCTCGAACTCGCTACCTGAAGCTTGGAAGGCTACCGCTCTACCAAATGAGCTACTCCCGCTAATCAAATTTGGGTGGGTAACCTCAAACTTGCTGGTGCAAAGATCTAAAACATAACTTGCTACGCAAGTTAATTTGTTGAGTGGGCAGGAGAGGATTCGAACCTCTGAAGTCGAAAGACAGCGGATTTACAGTCCGCCCCATTTGGCCGCTCTGGAACCTGCCCATTGAACATCTGTTATACAACATTTGTTCTAAGAGCCGAAGAAGGGACTCGAACCCACGACCTGCTGATTACAAATCAGCTGCTCTACCAGCTGAGCTACTTCGGCTTTTGTTGTCAAACAACTTCCGAGGCTTGTATTGTAGTGTTTTCAGTACTTACCTCGTTTTTCGGGATGGCAAAAGTAAGCGAATAAATAAAACCGCAAAATTTTGCTCCACTTTTTTTTCAAATTTTCTTTACAAACTTCTTTTTCATTTACCGTAAGGTAACAATGGCCTTGCGGCAAATGAAAAAGCCCCCGAAATTCGGAGGCTTTCTTTGATAATGATTGGGGCTATTATGCGATTTGTTTTTCTTTTTTTCGTTTGATTTGGTTAATCATAGATTCCATGGCGCTATCAAAAGATTCTTCGAATGATTTTGAAGATGCCTTCACAAAAAAATCATACTTCGGAACATGTACCCTGATTTCTACAATCTTGTCTTTTATCGTGTGTACTACATTATCTAATTTTAAGAAAACATCTACTTTAATGATTTTATCGTGAAAGGTGTCGAGCTTTTTGACTTTCTGACTTACATAATCTAGCAATTTGGCATCAGCATCAAAATGCACGGTTTGGATGTTAACGTTCATGACACTCTGTTTTAAACGGTGAATAATCTAATTTGAAAGAACTTTTTTGAGTGTAATTATCTACTACATAAGCTATCGTGTTTATGTGTTCAAGGTAACGTAACAATTTGGTAACACCAACTTTTTTATCTGTTTCGGACAGGTTTTTAACGAAAAAATGGGGTGATTTTTTTCAGTGTTTTTACCTGACGAAACGCAGTTTTTCGAAGGCATCAACACTGCTATATTGTGCTGTTATGCTTTAGGGTGTGCCTTTTGAAAGGCAGCCTTCAACCGTTCGATACTATTATGTGTATACACTTGCGTAGCAGCAAGGCTACTGTGCCCTAAGAGTTCTTTAACAGCATTCAAATCGGCTCCTTCATTGAGTAAATGCGTTGCAAAGCTGTGCCTTAATATATGCGGACTTTTTTTCTTTAATGTTGTTACTTGTGCGAGGGCATCTTTTACCGCAAGGTATACCCACTTGGCATATACGGGCTTACCTGTTTCTAAAACAAACACCTGCATATTTTGTGGCTGCATAGTTGCTCGCTGTTGTATATAATTACGAAACGCTTGTGCCAGCATGGGCGATAGGGGTATGATGCGTTCTTTGTTACCTTTTCCGATAACTTTTATTTGTTGCTGTGCAACATCTACCCTATCGATGGTTAAATGTACAAGCTCGCTCAAACGAACGCCTGTATTGTAAAATGTTGCGAGTAATAAACGCTGGGTAGTGCCAGTCCAGCTGTCTGGAAAAGTAATTTGATACAAGAGCCGCTCCATTTGTTCTCTTTCTACGAACTGTGGAAGCCGTTTATTGAGTTTGGGTGCTACAATGGTGGCTAATGGCGTAGCTGTGAGGTACTGTTTTTTAAGTAAAAACTTATACAGCGATTTTAAGCTACTAAGCTTTCGATGGATGGTTTTAGTGCTATTGCCTTCTTCTTTTAAATCGGCCAGCCAGCTACGAGCCAAGCCTGGTGTTAGGGTGAGCCAATCTATGCCACCAAACTGACTATCGAAAAAAGCTTTGCATTGAAGCAAATCGGTAGTGTATGCAGTAACGGTATGCTTACTGTAACGCTTTTCGAATTGCAGATAATTGAAAAAAGCCTCTAAAATATCGGGTGATGACATAAAAAAGTAGCCTAAAGCTATTGCTCTAGGCTACCCTAAGTATGTTTGTGGATATTTACCGTAGTAATTATGCCTCTAACTTACCGCTGTTAATTTGCTGCTTGTAAACAGCTTTTAACACTTCTTGACGACGACGCACAGATGGCTTCGTAAAGCTTTGACGCTCACGCAACTGCAACAAGGTTTTGCTCTTCTCGAACTTTTTCTTGTACTTCTTGAGGGCCTTATCTATGTTTTCGCAGTCTTTAGAATCGATAATTAACATGGTATATACCTCCTTTTGTGAAAAATTTTGGAGTGCAAAAATAAGCAGTGATTTTGTATAGCAAAATAAATTTTACCAAATCTGGGAAATACATGCACTTACGTAAATGCTTCACTAGCTGAATTGTTTGTATGTTGCAGTTTTGAAACCATTACCGATAACGAGCACATGTTTACAGGCATTATAGAAACATTAGGAACGATTACCCATATTGAGCAACAAGGCACCAACCATACTTTTTGGATTAGCAGCGAGCTTTCTAACACCTTAAAAATAGACCAGAGCGTTAGTCACAACGGCGTATGCCTTACGGTAGAGGCAGTTAATGATAGCAGCCATCGTGTAACAGCCATTGAGGAAACCATTCGTAAAACCAATGTAGGTTACTGGAAAGTAGGCGATTTAATTAATATAGAACGCTGCTTACCCATGCATGGGCGCCTCGATGGACATATTGTTCAAGGCCATGTTGATGCAACTGCAATTTGTACCAGCATGGCAACGCTAGCAGGTAGTTGGGAATTCACTTTTCAATTTCCGAAGCCATTTGCAGCACTGGTGATAGAAAAAGGGAGTATTGCAATTAATGGTATCAGTTTAACAGCATTCAACGTAACCTTAGATGAGTTTACCGTAGCCATTATTCCATATACGTTTGAACATACCAACCTGCAACGTGTACAAGAAGGTACAATCGTTAATCTTGAGTTTGATATGCTTGGCAAATATTTGCAACGCCATATTGAGGTGCAACAATTCATGAAAGGTGCTTAAATGCTGTAATTATGTTCAACCTCAACGTTGCTGCCATTTTCAATAAGAAAACGATACAACCTTATGTTTGGTTGTTGGCGGTACTTTTTTTAGCCTATTTACCGCTAAGTACTTTTCATTTTTCGCTGAAAAACGATGCCTTCACTGATAACTTCCCAAACAAATGGTTTTTCAGTCATGCCTTACTAAGTGGCAATAGCACCATGTGGAACCCCTATATGAATTTTGGGCTACCGTTATATGCCGATATGGGTTTTGCTTATTACAACCCTATCACTTGGCTATTTGGAGCTATTGGCTATAACGTGTACAGTTTTACAGCAGAGTTATTGGTATATCTCTACATTGCTGGCGTTAGCATGTTTAACCTTGGTAGATTTCTAGGCTGGAAAACGAGGGTAGCTTTACTAGTAGGTTGTATGTACATGTGTAGTGGCTTTTTTGTAGGACATCTTCAACATTTTAATTTCATTACTACCGCATGTTTTTTCCCTTGGTTGATGCATTGCTTGGTACGCTTACAGCAGCAATCGAACTTTCGTAACATGTTACTGCTTGCGTTTGCAGGCTATATGTGTATTGCAGGTGGCCACCCGGCATTGCCTATTGGAGCGTTGTATTTTTTTGGTGTTATTGTGTGCTTTCTTATTTACGCAAGTGAATCTCGATTTTCTTTTATTGGTTACCTGCTGTTAAGCTTAGTGGTTTGTGCCTTACTTGCTAGCCCCATGTTGTATGCGTACAAAGAAGTATTGCCTTATCATGTTCGCAACCAGCCTGTGAGCAGTACCGATGCTTTTGGAGAGAGTCACTTTTCTTTAGCCAGCTTTATTACATTACTTTTTCCTTTCTCTGGTGCGAGTCAACAATTAGAATGGTTTGGGAACGATGTTGCCATGCGTAACATCTACTGTTCGTTAGTTGGTATGATTGCAGCTTATCGCGGCTTTAGAAGTAATCAACAATGGGCTCGCACGCTTGGCGTGGCCGCTGGCGTTGCGTTACTAATTGCTGTTGGTGGTACTGTTAAAATGTGGGCTCATTGGTACTTGCCGGGCATGAATTACATACGTGTTAATGGAGAGTTTAGAGTGTTTATTCAACTGAGTATGTGCATCATGGCAGGTTGGGGATTACAACATTGGCTTACCCATACCGAAAGGCACCATATCATTGCAAAAAAATTCTCATACATTACCGCACTAGCAGCAGTCATTGGATTTTATTTCCTTTTGTTTCAAGGTAATACGAGTACCAATATCAATCAAAATTTATACAGTAGTGCCAAGCAATGGCTCAGTGCACTCAACTTTAGAAATAGCCTACTGATAAGTGTAGCAGTAACCGCTGTTTTTGCGATATGGTATGCTTGGAGTTTTCGCAAACATGCCAATTGGCTCAGTGCTATTGTTGTGGCCGATTTAATCGTACATACTTGCCTACTTACCCCTATTACAGGTGTAGGACGCACTACCCTACAAAGCATTCAAAGCTATTTGAATACCAACACGAAAGCGGGCATTCCTGCACCACCGCTGACGCCCATTCTTAGCAATCCAACATGGGATAGTACCATCTTAAAAACTATTGGTAGCGCCAGCTATTACCATCAGCATATTGGCAATGATACCATTACCGATTACCCATTTTATTTAACTGCAACCGAACAATTTCTAACCAGTAACCATGCAGCTTTGGTACTTGCTAAGCCATTTATACACACCGCTAACAATGCTACTGTTCAACTGACTAAATATGCCACTACACACCTTACGGTAAATGTAAATGCAACTGAACCAGACACTTTATTTGTACTTCAAAACCTATACCCCGGATGGGTGGCTTCTGTTAACGGTAAAGCAGCAACCATCCATACTTTTAATGCAGCTTTTATGGCCATTCCAATTGGTAAAGGTGCTAATAGTGTGGAACTACAATTTAACAACCCCACATGGCGACTGCTCTGTTGGGTGAGTTTGTTAAGTGCACTGAGTATGCTGATTGTAATTATTTACAAACGTTCCTAGACATAATAATGGGGCTGCTCCGCAGCCCCATTATTATGTTCGTATTAGTAACACCTTACGGTAAATGATTACAATTCCTCTTCAATCGTTTTACCCTTCATCGCTTGGGCGATGGCAGTATCCATGACACGTTCTGCATAAGGACGACTAATTTCATTCAGACTTTCAATTTTCTGATGAATCAAATCTTTATCATCCATCGTAATGGCTAATTGCAATGCCTGCATTGCCGCTGCTGTAGTCAACAATTCGTCTTGTGTTAATGCATTGGTATGCTTACTTAAAAACTTTTCCGTTTGTGCTAATAACTGTTCACCTTCTGTTCTGGCCTCCACTAAGGCACGTAGCTGCATATCGTCTTTTGCATGAGTAATGCTATCTAATAGCATGCGTTCCACATCGGCATCGGTGAGTCCGTATTGAGGTTTCACTTCAATACTTTGTTCAACACCGCTACGTAATTCTTTGGCGGTTACTACTAGTATACCGTCTGCATTTACCAGAAAGCTTACTTCTACTTTAGGTAATCCGGCGGGCATTGCAGGTATTCCAGTAAGGTTAAATTCAGCTAGCTTCCGATTATCTTTTACCATATCACGCTCACCCTGATACACGGAAATACGCATACCCGATTGACCATCTTTACTCGTAGTATACTGCCTGCCTACCTTGGTTGGAATTTTAGAGTTACGCGGTATCAAAACATCCATTAGTCCACCCATGGTTTCAATACCTAAACTCAATGGCGTAATATCCAACAGTAGAAAATCTTTGTTGTTCCCAGCTAATATATCAGCCTGAACTGCAGCACCCAAAGCCACTACTTCATCGGGATTAACGGTATCGTTAACAGGCTTTTGAAAGAAGTTACTTACCGCACTTTTAATAGCAGGAATACGTGTACTACCACCCACCATTACCACATGTTCAATAGCATCGATAGTAATACCAGCATCGGCTACAGCTTGCTTACAACAAGCCAATGTTTTATCGATGATGGGCTGTATTAGTTGCTCAAAAAAGCTACGCTCAATACGAATTGCTTCACCACGAAAATTGGTTTCGAATACATCAGTCGAGCTCAAAGCTTTTTTACATGCTTCGGCTAATAAACGCAACTCTTGTGTAAGTACTTTATCTGCTGCGAGTTCAGCCGCACTTAGTGCAAATTGCTCCATAAAATGGTGTACCAACAAACGATCAATATCATCGCCACCTAGGTAAGTATCGCCATTGGTGCTTAACACTTCGAATACGCCATTTTCAATACTTAAAATACTTACATCAAAAGTACCGCCGCCTAAATCGTACACTGCTATGGTGCTTGCATCGGTGGTATTGGTACCTAAACCATAAGCCAAGCTTGCCGCTGTTGGTTCATTCACAATACGTAATACATCTAACCCTGCTAACTTACCTGCATCGCGAGTGGCTTGGCGTTGTGCATCGTTAAAATATGCTGGCACTGTGATAACAGCCTTGGTTACAGGCGTTTTAAGTATATGTTCGGCTCGCTGCTTCAGCTCTTTCAAGATAAAACTTGATAGTTCGATAGGACTATAAAACTTATCGCCTACTTGTACTTTCACAAGGCTTTCAGTATCATCATCAATTACCTTGTAGGTGAAAAAATCGGCGTTTTGCTTAATGTCGTTATAGCTCTTCCCCATCAAACGCTTGGCGGAAAATATGGTATTGGCAGGATCGCTTACCAAATACTGTTTTGCGGTTTCGCCAACGGTAGCATTTCCAAATTCATCGAAATGTACCACACTCGGTACCAAACTGCTACTATCGTGCTCTTTCAAAGCAACAGGCTGCTTACTTTCAGGATGAATGATGGCTACCAAACTATTCGTAGTGCCTAAATCAATCCCCACAATCATTTCAGCTTGCTGCAAGCTACCCGTGGCTATATTAATAGCAATTTTTGCCATGACTAATTTTTTTCAGGCTGCAAAGATGCACACATTTATATGCTTTGATGTTACGGAAACAGCAAAATACCATTTACCGTAAGGTGCACATCAACATTTACCGTAAGGAATATTAAGCTTCTACCACTTTTGTTTTACTTAACCTATCGTGTAAGGTAACGCCCCAAAAAGGAATGAAAAATGGATCGATTAGTATAAGGCGGCTAAGGCTGCGAATGAATAATTGCAGCACATTGGGCTTGCCGTTGGTTATTGTTACCACTTTGGTAAGGTTAATGTACTTGCCTGGCGTACGATTTGTAAGTAACTCCCAAGCGAAGTAATACAGCACTAATGTGCCCCAAAAAAACCAATAATATTTAATGAATGGCGTTTTGTAATAAAACACATAAAACCGATGTAATCGATGTAATAACATGCTTACGATGAATACCAAAATGGTATCTACTAAAAAGCTTAACACTCTTGCGCCAACGCCTACATTAGATTTCATAACTACAAAAATAGGTTGGTACTTTGTGTAACTGTAACATGTCAACAAAACCAATAGTTTACTTTTTCAGTGGATTAGGTGCCAACGAACGAACATTTAGCCTCCTAAGGCTCGATTGGTGCGAACCTGTATTTGTAACATGGGAACCTCCGCAGCCGCAAGAAACCCTTGCCGAGTATGCACTTCGCTTACATACCTTACGGCAAATACCTAGCAACGCCCACTTAGTTGGATTATCGTTCGGTGGTATGCTGGTTACAGAAATTTGTAAGCAGTACCCTCACAGCAAAGGCTATTTAATTAGTAGTAATACCGGCACACACGAATTTCCGCTATGGCTTAAATTAGGCAAGTATGTGCCTGCGTATCGTTGGCCATTATTTGCTCAAAGTAATCGGTATAACTTAATGCTGGATTGGTTTTTAGGACCTCAAAAAGGCACAATAACAACATTATTGAAAAGCATTATTGCAGCAAGCAATCCATTATTTACACAATGGGCTATTGGCGCTATTATGCACTGGAACAACCGTATAGTACCTACCAATATTGAACGCATACACGGTACCGCAGATAAATTATTACCTGCTTTTCTCGTTAAAAATGCCACCTTAGTAAGCGGTGGTACACACCTCATGATAATGAATGATGCAGCTACCATTAGCACATGGTTACAACAAAAAATTAGTACTTAAATACCTTTTATGATCATCGACATACTCGCAAATGCACATCGCTACGAACAGCTACATCCTTTATTTGGTAAGGCTTTCAGCTATTTGCAAACCACAGATTTTTCGCATTTACCGAAAGGTAAGTACACCATCGATGGCGATCAGCTATTCGCTATTGTGAATGAATACGATACTGTTAACGCAGCTAACGAACAATGCGAAGCACACAAAAAATATATCGACATACAATTTATCGTTACCGGATCAGAACAAATAGGTCATTTGATGGTTACAAATCAAGTGCCTTCAAAAGCATACGATGAAGCTGCCGATTTTATGCTATTTGCCGAAAGGCCAACATTTTACAGTGTAATCACAGCAGGTATGATGGCCATTTTCTTCACCGAAACCGATGCTCACATGCCGAATCTATATGCCGATGGTAGCACCGCTACACCTGTAAAAAAAGTAGTACTTAAAGTAGCGGCACAACCTGTATAACACCATAAAACCAAGTATATGCGATTATTTATTACCACATTAGCAGTTATTGCCACTACTGCTACCGCTTGTTTTGGTCAGCAAGACAAAAGCAAGCGACCCAGTCCACCAGCTGAAGCCAAAGTAACCTTAGCCAGCGGCGCACAAGTAAGTATTAACTACAGCCAGCCAGCAGCGAAAGGCCGTACCATTGGCAAAGAAATTGCACCTTTCGGTAAAGTATGGCGTACAGGCGCCAACGAAGCTACCGTGTTTGAAACAAGTGCGAACCTTACGGTAAATGGACAAGCCCTGCCCGCAGGTAAGTATGGCTTATTCACCATTCCTGGCGAAAAAGAGTGGATATTTATTTTCAACAAAACATGGAATCAGTGGGGCAGTATGAGCTATAAAGAAGCCGACGATGTATTACGAGTTACCGTGCCAGCGCAAGAAGCTGCTGCATTTGCCGAACGCATGACATTTGTTGTAACTGCTAATGGCGAACTTCATTTGCTTTGGGCCAATACCAAACTACAATTACAATTGAAGTAAGTACCATATTGATCTTGAATTTAACAGGTGTAAAGGCGCAGTTTTGAAAAAAACTGCAACCTTTACACCTTGTTTTTGTAATTAGAACTATGGTTCAAGCATATAATTTTTTAGCTGCGTGGCAGCTTTTTCCAGAAAAGTGTACGTATCAGTATCAGTTAGCACCAAAATCGGGCAGTTACCACATAGAGAGTGTACCCAATAAAGATGAGTTGAAAATAAGCATGAGTTGGGTAAGCCTCGATAATCAAGCATTTTATAGTCAGTACTCCATATATCCTAATGGCGAGTTGCACCCTTTCGAGAATCAGGCACTTGCCGATAGTACCAAGGCAACTATTGTTAACGCAAGTACTATAGAAATTGAATTTTACCAACACAACCATATTAGCTTCACACTCACTTGGGAGATATTGCACAATGGCTATTTAAAAATTACACATAAAGGCACTACCCCAGAAGAAGGCACGCCATTCACCAATATAGACATCTACCACAAGCAGTTAAGTGTTTTGCCTTATGCTTCTAGTGCTGGCAGTGTAGTAGTTCGACCTACCGAAGAAGGTGTTATCAAACACAAAGCTTTACAGGCTATGGAAGAGCAAACCAATATGCAGCTCGATCAGATCAAGCAGCAAATTGAGTTACTTGCTCGCCAAGCCCAGGAAATAAGAAAACGCCGCGAGTTAAGTATGATGATTTATGAGGCAAAGCTGAGTTTTCAGCCTGTGATCGGACAAACCTATCACCTCTATCAAAAACGTGATGATAGCTACATGGTAAGTTTAATTAGTCCGAAAGAATGGGGAGGCAGTGGACCATTTAAACAATACATTAGCAGCGTGAAATTATTAGCTGATCATACATGGGTAGAAGTAGGCGATTAATGCTTTTCATGTTCAATTTTAACCCCAACACATGACGAAACTTTCTGTTAATATCAACAAATTTGCCACTCTACGCAACAGCCGTGGTGGCGATAACCCTAACGTAGTTCAAGCAGCGATAGACGCCCAACGTTTTGGCGCCAATGGCGTAACCGTACACCCTCGCCCCGACGAAAGGCATATTCGCTATAACGATGTAAGAAATATCAAGCCTATTATTCATACGGAGTTTAATATAGAAGGTAATTGTACCGAGCAAAAATTTGTAGACTTAGTGTTAGAAGTACGCCCCCATCAGGTAACGTTGGTGCCCGATGCACTCGGCCAACTAACAAGCAACCACGGATGGAACACCATCGAACATCAGGCTTATTTGAAAGAAATTATAGCTGTGTTTAAAAATGCAGGTATTCGGGTAAGCATATTTGTAGACCCTATTGTGGCAATGGTAGAAGCTGCTGCCACCACCGGAACCGACCGTATTGAATTGTATACCGAAGGTTATGCAACCGCTTTTCATACCGATAAAGCAAGTGCTATTGCTCCTTATAAAGCTGCTGCCCTTACGGCAAAAGCGTTAGGACTCGGTTTAAATGCTGGTCACGATTTAGATCTTAACAACCTTCCTTATTTGGTACAGGAAATTCCTTGGATAGATGAGGTAAGTATTGGCCACGCACTTGTATGCGATGCCTTGTATCTTGGATATGAAAACACAGTACAACTGTACCAAAGAGCATTAGGCAACTGGAACGATTAACAATGACACTTTTTATTTGATGATATGATCACAGTATACGGCATCCCCAACTGTAATACGGTTAAAAAAGCACTAGACTGGCTGCAAACAAATAACATTGAATTTGTATTTCACGATTACAAAAAGAAAGGCATTACAATTGAGCAGTTAAGTAATTGGGAAAAGCAAGTTGGCTTTGAACAACTGCTGAATAAAAAAGGTACAACTTGGCGTAATGTACCAGACGCTGTTAAAGCTACTATTACAAATGCCGATAGTACCATTGCATTTTTAAGTCATCAAACCAGTGCCATCAAACGCCCTTTGATAGAGCAGGATGGCAAGGTAATAGCACTCGGTTTCGATGCTGCTCAATACGAAACACAAAAGCATCAGTTTTAGGCTGATGCTTTTGTGTTAATACATTTACCGTAAGGTGCTTAATACAACATCCGCACCTTAATTGTTTCTTTTACTTGTTTGAGTAAATCAATTGCTTTGTTGCTCAACCGCTTATCTACATCAAGCACTACGTAGCCTATACTATCATTGGTTTTGAGGTACTGCCCTACAATGTTAATATTATGATTACTCAACTGCGTATTAATAGCACTAAGTACACCCGGCTTGTTATTATGTATATGCAAAATTCGATGTGCACCATCGACCGGAGGCAACGCAATGGGCGGAACAGTATGCGAACCATTGGTAATACCTTTTTCTAAATACTGAAACAACTTACTACTTACATCAACCCCAATATTACGTTGTGCTTCTTCTGTACTGCCACCAATATGTGGCGTAAGTAGTACATTAGGCAAGCCTTGTAAAGGTGTTTCAAAGCTGTCGCCATTTTTTTCGGGCTCCCACGGAAAAACATCGATAGCGGCACCACCCAAAGCACCATCTTTTAATGCTTTCGCTAATGCATCAATATCAACAACTGTACCACGGGCATAATTGATAAGCAAGGCGCCCGGCTTGCACCATCTTAACTGTTGCTTGCCTATGAGTTGAAACGTAGCGGGTGTTTCAGGTACATGCAAGGTAATAATGTCGGCTTGTTGTAATACTTCTTTCATGCTTTTACACGGTGAGGCATTACCTAAGGGCAACTTCACTTCTACATCGTAATACAGCACTTTCATACCAAAGGCTTCGGCCAAAATACTTACTTGCGTTCCAATGTTACCATACCCAATAATGCCTAAAGTTTTGCCTCGTAATTCGTACGATCCTTTTGCCTCTTTATGCCAAATACCTTGGTGCGCTGCTATATTTTTATCGAGTACGCGTCGCATGAGCATCACGGCAGCACCCATTACTAATTCGGCAACACTACGTGTATTACTATAAGGTGCGTTAAATACAGCTACGCCTGCTTTGGTAGCAGCCGCTACATCTACCTGATTCACCCCAATACAAAAACAGCCGATGGCTTGTAACTTATTGGCAGCAGCTAACACCGCAGCGGTTACCTGCGTTTTAGAACGTATGCCCAGTAAGTGTACATTTTTAATTTCTTTAATGAGGGTGGCTTCATCTAGAGCGCCGCTTAATTTTTTGATACTGCCATATCCATTGCTAGCGAATTGTTCGAATGCGGTATCGCTGATATTCTCCAGAAAGAGAATGTTGATTTTCTCTTTGGGGTAGCTGGTTGTTTGACTCATAATATTGCTTGCTTGGGCTAAAATAAGGGAGTTCGTGCAGTTATTGCAGTGCAGCTGTTCAGATAATATTCGCACCTTACGGTAAATGTTGGCGTATACATTTACCGTAAGGTAGGCATACAACTAAAAATCCCTTTGCGGCAAGACGCAAAGGGATCGTACAATTTTGGGTACCTATACCCAATAATTACTTCTTTTTCTCGTAACGCTTCTTGAACTTGTCGATACGACCGGCAGTATCCACCAATACGTTTTTACCAGTATAGAACGGGTGCGACGTATTTGAGATTTCCAGCTTAATTACAGGATACTCGTTACCATCTTCCCAAGTGATGGTTTCTTTGGTAGCGGCAGTGCTGCGGCCTAAGAAGGCGAAACCGTTACTCATGTCTTTGAACACTACAAATCTGTAATTTTCAGGATGGATACCTTGTTTCATAACGTTTTATTGAAGGTGATACGGTTTTTGCCGTACCGTTTTTAATTTTTTTCGACTTGCAAAAGTAGGGTTATCGCCTATGCCAGCCAAATAATTTTGAAAGTTGTTATCCCCGCCATATACACTTGCGGGTGTTGATAAGCCATAACCTTGCGTTAAATGCTAGCTTTTCATGTTCACAAACTGTAATGGCATTTTAAGATCGGCGGCTCTCAGTTGGGCTATTACTTCTTGTAAATCATCGATCTTTTTGCCAGTAACACGCACAATATCGTCCATAATTTGTGCCTGAACTTTTAACCCGCTGTCTTTAATAAGCTTTACAACTTTCTTAGCATCATCTTGCTGTAAGCCATTTCGAACGGGTACTTCTTTTTTTAAAGTTTTGCCGCTTGGGTAAGCATCTTTATCGAAATTAAAGGCATTGCCATCGATGCCCTGCTTCATCGCACGACTAATCAGCACATCAATTACCTGCTTCATTTTCATTTCACTTTCTACCGTAAGGGTAACAATGAAATCTTTTTTATTGAGTTCAATTTCTACGATGCTGTCTTTAAAATCGAACCGATTGCTGATTTCTTTTTTAACGGTGTTAATAGCATTGTCGAGGGTTTGTCCGTCTACTTTACTGGCAATATCAAAAGAAGGCATAGTGTAATCATTTAGAAATGCAAAAGTACTGTGTTGTTGTATTCATGCTTATTTCGCTAGTAATGGTTCGGGCTTTTTAGGCTGCCATTTTGGAGCCATCGCATACAGTATGATACCACCTACAAAAAGTGCTGTAGCAATAATTTCGGCTTGTGTAGGTTGTAAGCTGCCCCAATTGTAGGTAGTGTTCACCCTAATTTTTTCAATGAAAAAGCGTTCGAGCCCATTCACCATCATGTAAATGGCAAATATTCTACCTGCCAATTGTATTCTTTTACGTAAGTACCATAGCAATCCGAATAAAGCAAGCCCCATCAGTATTTCATACATGGGTGTTGGAAATACGGGAATGGGCAAATGATTGCAGTAATCGTCCCACCCGCAGTTTGCTAATGGCACACCTTCTTTGTTAACATTATGCGGGTAATTGTAGGCAAACAACCAATCGGGCAGCCAACTAGGACCACTAAAACTAGCATGCGGCACCTTATCTAAAGCACCATATTGCTGTATTAAAAAGCCATGATGTTGTTGCAGTTGCGATGCCCAATCGGCATTTTTAGTGATTACACCTTCGGCATTAACGGCATATGCACTGTTATAAATGCCCCAGTCGCCATCGCCACTTACTTGGCACCCTACTCTACCAAGACCATAGGCCAACATTAACCCTGGTGCAACAGCATCGGCAGTATGTAGGAATGGCATGCGGTATTGGCGTATGTAATATGCAATGGCTATGGCAGCGCAAATTAAGCCCCCATAAAAAGTTAATCCGCTAGCACTGAACAAGTTACCAATCGGGTCTTGAATAAAGCGATCCCAGTTTTCAAGATTATCGAAGACTTTTGCACCTGCAAAACCAGCCACTGCCGCAATAATGGTGATATCGCCTACTCTATCGGCAGGCCAAATACGTATGATACGTTCTTCAGGCTTGGCTAGCTTTTTCTTGTTTTTTTCGGCCCAACGCAAGTATGTAAATACGCCACCCACCAATAAGCCAAGACCAATATTGAATTGCAATGAAAAAATATACCCCTGCGGATCAAAATTATCTTGTGTAGCAGCGCCAATGAAGGTGCCCAGCAACTTACCACCGAATAAAAAACCAAGTAAGAAGTGGGTTACAAGTTCCGACATGGTTGCAGGACTACCTACCGTCATTTTCTGCTCTGCGTAACTCAGCAGGCCAGCTGCCTGCTTACGTTTTAGTTCTTTGGTGAATATCCAAGCAGCTGCTAAAAAAGATAACGCTACGAAAAAACCAAAACTGTTTACCACTTTCAATGGCGCAATAGACACGCCAAACAAAGACTGAAACAAATAGTATAAGTTAGGATACATGTGCTTCGAATAAATGAATTGCAATGATACAAATTAACCTCGCCAATAACACAAAACCCACGCTGCTTTAACAACGTGGGTTTCATCAATACTTATTTAATAGCTATTGCTCAATCACTTCCACCTTTGGATATTTCTTGGTATCGAAGGTGAATTTTGTATCGGGCAGGTTGGCCGTTGTATTCAAATTAGAGAGTTCAAACTCAATGGTATTATCACTTTTGTCTACCACATTTGCTTTGGTAATGAGGTTTTTAGCCTTGTCTACAAATATGATTACCTGCTTAAAGTTTTTACGCTTGTCGGTTGGTATCATTTGAATTTGATGGAATGCCCCCTCACTTGAAACCAATTTGTAGGTAAAATCTTTATCGTAGAAATTGGTTAATAATTTTTGTGGCGAAAGGGTTTTACTATCGGCTTCTACCTCGCTAACTGTAACTTCTGTGCTACCATTAAAATTCCACACTTTGGCTCCATCACAAAAAATTTCGGTAGCGCCTTGCTTAATATAGTATTTCTGACCTTTAATAGAAATTTGTCCGGCCACACTCCCTTTGGTTACTTTTTGTTTGTTCTTAGTAACATATTTGAAATTGGCAGTAATGCCTTTGAAACCCTTTACTTTAGCGCTTACAGCATCAAGAATTTTTTTGGCGTTCGGGTCGTTACCAGCTTGCGCCACACCAAACATGGTAGTTGCAATGAGGGCAATAATAACAGCTAATTGCTTCATAGATAATTTTTAAACGGCGGCGAAGATATGCCAAACCTTGTGCCAATGTAGACTACAATATTTCCGTAAGGTTTCATACAATCATAAATTTTCGGCTACCTGCATTTTTTTAATGGTCAGCAGCGCCTTACGGCAAATGAATACGCCATTAGAACATGGTATCTAAAATTTCCTGCAGTTCCGATTCTGTTTTTACAAGCACTTCCCTTGGCTTACTGCCTTGGTTACCGCCTACAATGCCCGCTGCTTCCAGCTGATCCATTAAGCGGCCTGCACGGTTGTACCCTAACTTCATACGGCGCTGGATTAAACTGGTACTACCTACTTGGTTTTGTACAATAAGCTTGGCAGCATCTTCAAAAAGTGGGTCTTTATCATTGAGGTCAAAGTCTTTTTCGGCAGCAGCATCTTTTTCATCTACATACTCTGGCAATAAAAATGCACCCGGATACCCATTTTGATAACCGATAAACTCACAAATACGTTCTACTTCAGGTGTATCTACAAAAGCACATTGTAAGCGTGTAATTTCGCCATTATAGCTTACCAGCATATCGCCTTTACCAATCAGCTGCTCTGCCCCGCCTGCATCTAAAATAGTTCTACTATCAATTTTACTTGATACCTTAAAAGCTATTCGGGCAGGGAAGTTAGCTTTAATAGTACCAGTAATAATATTTACCGATGGACGTTGTGTAGCAATAATCAAGTGAATACCAACGGCTCTTGCCAGCTGTGCAAGGCGGGCAATTGGCATTTCAACCTCTTTGCCTGCGGTCATAATTAAATCGGCAAATTCATCCACCACCAATACAATGAATGGTAAAAACTGATGACCTTTTTCAGGATTGAGTCTGCGTTTTACAAACTTTTCATTGTATTCTTTAATGTTTCTACAACCTGCATCTTTCAGCAAATCGTAGCGGTTATCCATTTCAATACAGAGTGCATTGAGTGTATTGATAACCTTTTTGGTGTCTGTAATAATAGCCTCTTCTTCGCCAGGCAATTTGGCTAAGAAATGATTTTCAATCGCTCTATATAAACTTAGTTCTACTTTTTTAGGATCTACTAAAACAAACTTAAGCTGACTAGGATGCTTTTTGTACAACAAACTCACCAAAATGGCATTCAAACCTACCGACTTACCTTGCCCGGTAGCACCAGCCATCAGTAAGTGTGGCATTGTAGCAAGATCTACAATAAAGTTCTCGTTATCAATGCGTTTGCCAATAGCAATGGGTAAGGAGAAACTATTGTTGGCAAACTTATCGCTACTCAATAGCGTTCGCATACTTACCACCGACTTGCGAATATTAGGCACTTCAATACCAATAGTTCCCTTACCCGGTATTGGAGCAATGATACGAATACCTAATGCCGATAAGCTAAGGGCAATATCATCTTCCAGATTTTTAATTCTGCTGATACGTACCCCTGGCGCTGGTACAATTTCGTATAAAGTAACCGTTGGACCAACCGTTGCACTAATACGCTGAATAGCGATATCGTAATTTTTTAACGTAGCAATGATTTGATTTTTATACTCCTCTAACTCACCCTGGTCAGTCACAATTTTTTCGCTGCCATGTGTTTCTAGTAAGTCGGTATTGGGATATTTGTAATCACGCAAGTCGAGTGTAGGCTCATAATTGGGCATTTGTGCTACTTTCTGCGGCGTAATAGGTTCGGCAGTTGTTTCAGGAGTTGCTTTAATTTCTAACTCAAAATCGCTTACGGCAGGTGCTACAGTTTTAGTGATGGTTGCAGTTGCTTGTTCGGGCATAATAACAGCAACGTTTCGCTTAGGAGCCTCTTCCTCCGTTACTACGGATTCCAATACAGTTGCTTCGGGCGTTTCAACTTCGAGCGGCTCAACCGATGGTGTTGGCAATATTTCCGCTTCTGGCGTATTGAGTTCTAAAGGAATGGCTACTTCGGGCACTTCTGTTGTTGCCAGATGCGCTTCTAATATTTCTAAAGCAGTATTTACAATCGCTCCATTATTTACCGTAAGGGGAATATCGTGGCTGGCATCATTGGTTGTAGGTGCAGGCGGCGGTTCTTTTTCAATGATATCAAACTGTGTAAGCGGATCGGCTGATGTTGTTTCTGGCGCTGCCGGAACATTGGTTAATGGCTGAATGTTACCCTTGGGCTTATTACCTGCTGTGGCTGGTTCTTCTGACTTTTCTTCGTATTGTAATGATAGTTCGTCGGTGGGTGTATTGGTAATGACAGGAGTTGTATCCCTTGCGGTAAATGGCGTATCGTTCGGAGGTGCAGTTTCAGGAGCATCGTTGTTAGAAGACGAACGTTCGAATGTAGGCCATTTAAAAGTGGGGTTGAATCGCCAAATGATGTAGCTAAAAACAGCCAACACCAATAAGAAACCCGTTCCAACTTTACCCAACCATTTCACCAACCAAGCTTCTAACATTTCGCCTACCGCACCGCCAAGGGAAAATTGCCAGTCGGTAGTAAAAAATGCACAAGCTACACTTAACAATGGCAAGCCAATGAGTACATATTTTAAGTTTCGCACCAGGCTAAACACTTTTCTATCGAAAAGCATATTAACGCCGAGCACAAAAAAAACAGAACAAAGTAAAAAGCTAGCTACGCCAAAACCATTGAACATGAGCTGGTGTGCTACATAGGCACCAAGCACACCTAAAAGATTACTTACTTTTACGTCATCAGTAGCGAAGATGGAAACCCCTAATTGATGTACCTTATCTTGATCGTCTTCCCAAGTGCCGCAGTAACTGGCAAAAGCAATAAAAAAGAAGGCAGCCAATAGCAAGCATACGGCGCCAGCAATTTTATGCGTTCGTTCATCTTTCACCACTTCCTCTACCGTTACCGATTCTTCTTGCTCTGGCTTGATTTCTTCGGGGTTAGGCGGTGGTGGCGTTTTTGGTTTTAATTTATTGGCCATACACGTAACTTGATGGGCATAATTTGCCAAATGGCAATTTACACGCCAAAAAGGTTACGTAGCCACTGGTGGATAACCGAAGGAGCGAAGCAATTACTATTCACAATAGCCTATAGCTTACTACTATAGGTGCTTTCCCTCGGGATGCGCCTCGCCACGATGACAGGTATTGCATGTTACTGCTTGCACCTTACCCGCAGTTACGCCTTCGTTAAACGTGAAATATTTTCGATTGAGTTCGTTGGTCATGGCAATCATTTGGCGAGCAATTTCTTTTTCAGGCTTGGCATCGCTTGCAAAATTGAGCTTCTTCGGATCGTTTTCGCGTGGAGCGTGGCAGAAACTACACTTCACCTTTAACGATTCGCAATAGAAGTCCATTAAAGCATCTAAACTATCTCTAGTGATCTGTTCAGGCAACACTTTTAGGTTACGCTTGCGTTGTTGCTTGGGTTCTTGAAATGCTTGTAAGCCCAACGCCACAAGGGCAACGATGATTGTAAGCACTTTGAGTGCACTCCACTGAAACTTCATGGATGATTGTTTAAGGTTGTTGACAAAATAGTCAATTGTAACAAAACAAAAACAGTCGTGCTAGCAAGCATGACTGTTTTTCGGTTAAATCAAAAGAAAGCAAAGCTTACATACCTGCTTGCCCATCGCGTACAGTAGTTTTTTTCTTACCTGAATTTTTCTTTTCCCATTGTTCAACAGCGGCAGGCTTTGCTGTTTTTTTAGTAGAGTCGGTAGTATTATTTTTTGGCTTGGGCGTATTAGCAGTAGCCACACCAATTTCACCATTTTTCTTTTTTACGTAAGGCTGCCCCATAAAATATGTTTCCTCACGCAGTAAGGCGCCAGAACCAGGTTCATAATATCGCCACACCCCATGCTGCCTGCTGGAACCATCAATTTTAATAATGCGATATTCAATTTTATCTGGATCGTACGGATCAGGAACTGCTACAGTATCGTACGGATTTTCAGGATTGATAGCCCGCCAGTTCTCTTCACGTATGAGGCCGGCAATGTTGTAATAACGTTGCGTACCTTGTTTATTACCCCACTGATAATTTTCTATAGCAATAACATCGCCCATGAGGTTATAACGGCGCCAAATACCTTCTTTTTTATCGTTTTTAAACTCTCCTTCTTCTTCGTAACCCGGATTACCTCTTAATGGGTCAACATGTATAACCCACTTACCTTGCTTTAAGCCTTTCGTATCTGTACAGTTTAAAGTATCACCATTTTTACCTATAATAAATGTTTTGCATTGTGCCTGCGCTATCACATTTACCGTAAGGCAACAAAAAACCATCCACCAATATTTCATATTATAAAATTGATATGCTAAATTAACACCTCAATGTACTTATCACAAGAATTTCGTAAACTGATGCTAACCGAAAATACATTATGATGTAACTCTCACACATTAATGATACCCATCAGCACATAACAACACTACTAACAACAACTTGCAATCGATAAAAACAAGCAACATGGTACAAAACAGCAAATTCCCATTTCATCAGGTAACATCGGCGAAGGTCGAGTTAGAAAATTGGGTGAACAGCATTGCCAACCATTGTAAAGCCAATGCTATTAAATGGTGCGACGGCTCTAAAGAAGAGTATGATAATATGTGTAACCTTTTGGTAAAAAAGGGTACGTTCATAAAACTAAATCCTGAGAAGCGTCCGAACAGTTTTGCATGCTTTAGCGACCCCAGCGATGTGGCTCGCGTAGAAGACAAAACATTTATCTGTAGCCGCCGCAAAGAAGATGCAGGCCCTACCAATAACTGGATAGACCCCACCACCATGAAATCTACCCTCAACGATTTGTTGCGTGGTAGCATGAGCGGCAGAACCTTATATGTGATTCCGTTTTGTATGGGCCCGGTTGGTTCTCCTTATGCACGTTACGGTGTGCAACTTACCGACTCTGAATATGTGGTGGTGAACATGCACATTATGACACGCATGGGTGAAAATATTTATCCGTACATTGAAAAAGATGGATACGTTAAATGTATTCACACCGTAGGTGCTCCCCTTGCGGTAAATGAAGCTGATAGCAAGTGGCCTAATAACCCTAAAGAAAAATACATTACCCACTTCCCCGAAGAACGTTTGATTATTTCTTATGGTAGTGGTTATGGCGGAAATGCATTATTAGGCAAAAAATGTTTTGCCCTACGTATCGCATCTGTAATGGGCCGCGAAGAAGGATGGTTGGCCGAACACATGCTCATTATGGGTGTGGTAGCTCCAAATCAACAGAAAACGTATGTAGCTGCTGCCTTCCCAAGTGCTTGTGGTAAAACAAATTTTTCAATGCTAATTCCTGCCAAAGGCATGGATGATTGGAAGGTAACTACTGTTGGTGATGATATTGCCTGGGTACATAAAGGCGATGATGGTCGCTTGTACGCCATTAACCCCGAAGCTGGTTACTTTGGTGTAGCACCTGGTACCAACTATCAAACCAATCCGAATGCGATGGAAAGCATTAAGGCCAATACCATTTTTACCAATGTGGCCATTACACCCGATGGTGATATTTGGTGGGAAGGTATGACCAAAGAAATTCCGGAAGGACTTACCGATTGGCAAGGCAAGCCTTACGACCCAACAAGTGGTAAGCCGGCTGCACATGCTAACTCACGCTTTACAGCGCCAGCACACCAAAACCCTGCCATTGATGATAACTGGGATAACCCTGCTGGCGTTCCGATAGAAGCCTTTGTATTCGGTGGCCGACGCAGTACCGCTGTACCACTCGTACACCAATCTTTCAACTGGAATTATGGCGTATATACTGCTGCTACCATGGGTAGTGAAATGACTGCCGCTGCATTTGGTGAACTTGGTAAAGTACGCCGCGACCCATTTGCCATGCTACCTTTCATGGGCTATCACATGGGCGACTACGTGAACCATTGGTTACAATTTGGCCGCAACCTACCTAATGCTCCACGCATATTTAGTGTTAACTGGTTTAGAAAAGATGAACAAGGCAAATTCATGTGGCCAGGCTTTGGTGAAAATATCAGAATCTTAAAATGGATTGTTGACCGTGTACATGGCCATGCAGGTGCGGTTGAAAGTCCGATTGGCTGGATGCCTCGTTATGAAGATATCGACTGGACAGGCATTGAAAACTTCACACGTGAAGACTTTATGAAATTAATGACTGTAGATAGGGAAGCATGGAAACAAGAACTAATGAGTCATGAAGAGTTGTTTGCTAAATTATACGACAAACTCCCTAAAGAATTTTATTTCATACGAGAGTTATTATTATCTGCACTTTGGAGGTCGCCCGAACATTGGAGCTTAGCCCCTGAACATGCATAATTTTTCAAAAGAACGGGCTAAGCCCGTTCTTTTTTCATTACACTAACAATACCATTATTACCTGTTAGTATAATGCTATCTTTCACATAAATCTAACCGCATGGAATGGTTCCTAGCCCTTTTCACCGAAGCTTCTGTAGCACAAACCATTGTTATTTATGCATTGACCATTGCTATCGGCATTTGGATGGGACGTATTAAAATAGCTGGTGTTTCATTAGGTGTAACTTGGGTACTTTTTATTGGCATTTTATTATCGTATTTCAAAGTTGCTGTAGATAAAAACACAGAACATTTTCTTAAAGAATTTGGGCTCATACTTTTTGTGTATGCTATTGGCTTACAGGTTGGTCCTGGCTTTTTTGCTTCACTTAAAAAAAGTGCACTTAGTAATAATATTATTGCGGCATTGGTAGTACTTACAGGCGTTATTATCACACTGCTATTTTTTGCATTTTCAAACAACCATATTAGCACCATGGCAGGTGTAATGAGTGGTGCCGTAACCAACACACCTGGCTTGGCAGCAGCACAAGCAGCCGTAAAAGACTTGCATATTGTACAAGTAGATAACTCTATTATTACCCTCGCTTATGCAGTTGCTTACCCGTTTGGTGTGTTTGGAATTATTGTATCACTGGTATTACTGAAAAAAATACTTGGTGTTAATATTAATGAACAACAAGAGTTGCATCGAAAGTTAAGTGTTGTTCGTTCGAACAGGCCGGTTTCAATGCACTTCAATTTAGAAAACCAACAACTCATCGGGCAACCTTTACGTAAGTTATTTGAATTGTTCAAAGAGCCTATTGTTGTTTCAAGAATGTATCATAATGGTAACATCATTACGCCAACGCCAGAAACAATCCTTGCGGCAAATGATGTACTGCTCGTACTTGCACCTAAAAAGCAAATTGAAAATGCACAACTTTTAATTGGTGCACCAAGCCAAATGAATTTGAAAGAGGCACCAGAAAGTGCCCTAACATCAAGGCATATTGTTGTTACCAGAAAAGATATTACGCATAAACGTTTAGGCGATATCGAAGAATTACATCAACATAATTTCACCTTAACACGCATTAGCCGTGCAGGTATAGAAATGGTTGCCAATGGCGATATTTTCTTGCAATTAGGCGACACTATTAAAGTAGTAGGAACCCAAGAGGGTGTTGATCATATTACAAAAATGTTAGGCAACGAAGTAAAGCGTTTAGAAGTACCAGATATTGCTCCCATTTTTTTAGGTATTGTGCTCGGTGTAATTCTCGGAAGTATTCCATTTCATATCGGCAATATGCCTGTAGCTGTTAAAATTGGTATGGCTGGTGGCCCTTTAATTGTAGCACTGTTATTGAGTAAGTATGGTAACTTTTTATACCTCACCAATTACACCACCAATAGTGCCAACCTGATGCTACGAGAACTTGGCATTACCTTATTCTTAGCAAGTGTTGGACTAAGTAGCGGACACAATTTAGCTGCTGCTTTTGCCAATGGCGATGGTTGGCGTTGGATTGGTATGGGTATTACTATTACGATGGTGCCGCTCATTGTAATCGGATTTATTGCTAATAAATATTTCAGAAAAACATACTTCGAAATTTGTGGTCTGCTCGCAGGTGCCTCTACCGATCCACCGGCTTTAGCATTCGCACTCAAAACCGCTGGTAACGATATTCCCTCTGCTACCTATGCAACCGTATATCCGCTAACTATGATCCTTAGAATTTTAGCCGCACAACTGTTGATTTTATTCTTCAGTTAACCATTGAAAAAATGCTAAAAAAAATATTCATATGTAGATATACTGTAGCAATAGCTTGCCTCTTGTTACTTACAAGCAGTAGCATTGCTCAAAGCAAGCAAGTTCGCTATCAAAACCATAGTTGGACGAGCCTGAACACTACCATGCGTATTGCCAAACATTGGAGTATTATTACCGATATACATTACAGAGCTAACAACTTTTTTGCGAGTCCGAATTTTTATTTTTTTCGTGTAGGTGGGCAGTATCACTTCAATCAACACTTATCTGTAGCGCTAGGATACGGGCATTTATGGCTTGCACCTTCCAAGCCAGGCTGGCATAGTTACAGCAACGAAAATCGTATTTATCAGCAAGTGCAATACAGCTACAAAACACAACGCTGGCAATGGACACATCGTATCAGAAACGAACAGCGCTGGCAACAAATTATACTGAACGATGTAGCCACCAATCAATACAAACTCACCAACAGAATACGCTATCTCTTAGGTGCGAATTACACTATTTTCAAGCAAGATCCTAAAATGCCCACATTGGCATTGGCGAATGAATTATGTATACAATTTGGAGAAAATACAGCGCTGAATACCTACGATCAAAACCGATTGTTTGTTGGTGCTAAAATGCCGCTTCGCAAAGATTTAAGCTTTGATATCGGCTACATGCTACTGTATCAAAAAAAGGCCGACGGTGTAAATTTTGATTACAACAACACCTTCCGATGTTTTTTCTACTACAATCCGCAATGGCAGAAAAAAGGCTAACCTTACGGTAAATGTGTTCGCGGCAACATTTGCCGTAAGGGCATAAAAAAAGTCTTACCGAAACCGATAAGACTTTGTGTGGGAGCTGACGGGATCGAACCGCCGACCCTCTGCTTGTAAGGCAGATGCTCTAAACCAGCTGAGCTAAGCTCCCTGCAATTACTTGCAATAAGATATAAAGAACTTTGGTGGGAGCTGACGGGATCGAACCGCCGACCCTCTGCTTGTAAGGCAGATGCTCTAAACCAGCTGAGCTAAGCTCCCTTTTCAAAATCGGAGTGCAAATATAGGCTCCTATAAATTTTCTCCAAATAATTTTTGTTACACAAGCATATAAATAACAGTAATTACTTTTATGCGGTATGAAAGTAGCCATCATTAACGGTCCCAACCTCAATTTACTCGGCCTCAGAGAGCCAGATATTTATGGAAGCCAAAACTTCGAAGCTTATCTGCAACACTTACGTTCAACATTTACGCAAGTAACCATCGATTATTATCAATCTAATATTGAAGGAGAGCTCATCAATGCACTGCAACAATATGGCTTTAGTTACGATGGTATTATTTTAAACCCAGGTGGCTATACACATACCTCGGTAGCTATTGGCGATTGTATTGCAGCGATTACAACACCGGTGATTGAAGTGCATATCAGCAATGTACATGCCCGCGAAGATTTTAGGAAACTATCGCATGTATCGGCTAAAGCCAAAGGTACTATCTGCGGTTTAGGACTTGCTGGCTATGAATTGGCTATGAATTACTTGGTTACGCACAATAAAAAGTAAGCGAATAAGTACAGGCAGTTAATTTTGCAATATGAGTATGTGGAATTTTGGAACCGCTCCCGAGCAAGACGTAGACGAAGCGGTACTTGTAGCCGATAAAACTGATACACCCTACCAACTAATTGTTTGGAACGATGAGGTGAACACCTTCGATTGGGTGATTGAAACCCTAATAGAAGTATGCCAACACACACCCGAACAAGCCGAGCAATGCACATTAATCATTCACTTTAAAGGCAAGTGTGCTGTTAAAAATGGCGATTACGATACCCTCAAAGGCATGTGCGACCGTATTACCGATAGAGGCATTGGTGCCACAATAGAAAGTACCGAATCGTAAGTATGTCGCTTTTTGTACTTAACGAACAACTTTGGTTTCCTCCATTAACCGAAGCCGATGAAGATGGCTTATTAGCTGTTGGCGGCGATGTTACCCCCGAACGTATTTTATATGCCTATCAACAAGGCATTTTTCCATGGTACAGCGAAGAAATACCACTTTGGTGGAGCCCCGATCCACGATGTGTACTGTTTCCAGCTCAACTATACATCAGCAAAAGCATGCGTACCTTGCTTAAACGCAACGCTTTTAAAGTAACTACCAATCAAGCATTTACGCAAGTGATCAGTGCTTGTGGCACTATTGAACGCCCCGGACAAGACGGCACTTGGCTCAATGCCGATATGCAACAAGCCTATACCCAACTACATCAAATGGGCTATGCTCACAGTGTTGAAGCTTGGCACAACAATACTCTGGTAGGTGGTTTATATGGCTTACGCATTGGGCAGGTTTTCTTTGGCGACAGCATGTTCAGCACCATGAGTAATGCCAGCAAATACGCTTTTATAAGCTTTGTACAACAATTGCAAACAGAAGGGGTACAATTAATCGATTGTCAAGTATACACCGATCATTTAGCGAGCCTTGGTGCCACCATGATACCTCGAAACGATTTTATTCGATACTTACGTAAATGGCTACCCAAAACTGTATAAATTTTTTTAGAATTTTTTACAAAAAAGTTGCATAAACAACTATTTTGTATTCACTACCACAGTAATTTGCACGAGCAAAAAATTAAAATTGTTTGCGTATGAAAATATTAGTGTGTATCAGTAAAACACCCGACACCACTTCGAAAATTGCCTTTAAAGATGGCAACACCCAATTCGACGATGCTGGTGTGCAATGGATTATTAACCCATACGATGAGTGGTACGCTTTAGTACGTGCCATTGAATTGAAAGAAGCTAACCCTGCTGCCACAGTACACTTAGTTACCGTTGGCGGTGCCGATGCAGAACCAATTATCCGCAAAGCACTTGCTTTAGGTGGCGATGAAGCCATTCGTGTGAACACCGATAGCAACGATAGCTACACTATTGCGGCACAAATTGCCGATGTTGCTAAAAATGGTGGTTACGATCTTGTATTCACAGGTAAAGAAACAATTGATTATAACGGCAGTAGCATTGGTGCTATGGTAGCAGAATTAATAGATGCGCCATACATTAGTGTTGCTACTAAGTTCGATTTAAATGGCACTGTTGCTACGGTAACCCGCGAAATAGAGGGCGGCGAAGAGGTTGCAGAAGTAAGTTTACCACTAGTTGTAAGCTGTGCAAAAGGTGTAGCAGAGCAACGCATTCCTAACATGCGTGGTATTATGGCAGCACGTACAAAGCCCCTTACGGTAAAAGAACCCACAGCAGTTACGGCTTTAACCAGCATTGCTAGTTTTGAGCTACGTCCTGCGAAGGCTGGTGTTAAATTAGTAGATGCCGATAATGTAGATGAACTTGTACGCTTACTACACGAAGAAGCAAAAGCCATTTAAGCGTAAGCGATTATAATGTAAGTACACTTTATCTCGAACAAATTCAAACGAAGAACAACATGTCTGTTTTAATATTCATCGACCAGGCAGATGGTCATATCAAAAAAGCAAGTTACGAAGCACTCACCTACGGTGCCGATGTAGCAAAACAATTGGGTGTAGAAGCACACGGCTTATTGCTAGGTACTGTTAGCGACGATGTTGCAGCCCTTGGCAAATATGGCGTTAGTACCGTTCACCATGTAGCCGATGCTACACTTAACCATGTTGATGCACAGATATATGCTAAAGTAATTGCACAGGCTGTTAGCGCTGCAAATGCAAGTGTGGTGGTATTTAGCCACAACTTAACAGGTAAGGCAGTTGCGCCACGAGTGGCTGCTCGCTTACAAGCTGGCTTGGTAGCAGGCGCTGTAGCATTACCCGATACAAGCAATGGTTTTATCGTTAAAAAAGCAGTATTTAGTGGTAAGGCGTTTGCTAATGTTGCCGTTCAAAGCGGCATTAAAGTAATTTCTTTAAACCCTAATAGCTATAAAATAGCTGCTGGCGATGGTACTGCAACGGTGAATAACCTTACGGTAAATGTTGATGCACCACGTGTTAAAGTAACTGCTGTGAATAAGGTTACTGGTGAAGTGCCTTTAACAGAAGCTGAAGTAGTGGTAAGTGGTGGCCGTGGTTTAAAAGGGCCTGAAAACTGGGGTATTTTGTTAGATTTAGCGAAGGTGTTGAACGCAGGAACTGCTTGTAGCCGTCCGGTTGGCGATGCACATTGGAGACCACACCACGAGCACGTAGGACAAACTGGCGTTCAAATTGCTCCTAACTTATACATTGCCATTGGCATTTCTGGTGCTATTCAACACTTAGCTGGTGTTAACCGTAGTAAAGTAATTGTGGTTATCAATAAAGATCCTGAAGCACCTTTCTTTAAAGCTGCCGACTATGGTATTGTTGGAGATGCTTTTGAAGTAGTTCCTAAACTTACAGCTGCCATTAAAAAATTAAAAGGCGTAGCGTAAGCAATATCATTGTAATAAAATTGCGAAAGGTTGAGCATGATTGCTCAGCCTTTTTTATTTACCGTAAGGTACCTTCTTCTGCTATTACATCTACTTAATTTAACTGCTACAAAGCTTCAATACATGCTAACAATGAGCAGTAAAAGCGTTGATGTGTATCACGTAAAAGCGTAGCAAAAGTCACGCACCACGGCTTCATAGCGTTCTAACTTGCTGCTATAACAGTAAGGCACTGTTCATAGTAAACTATTCGTTATGAAAGCTCTAGTAATCGGCGGCAATTTTGCAGGCATGACTGCCGCTATTGAATTGAAAAGAAAACTGAAAGATGCAGTTGAGGTAACGCTGATTGATAGAAACAGCGATTTCTTATTTGTACCTTCTTTAATTTGGGTACCGTTCAAACGCAGAGAAATCACAGATATTACGGTCGATCGCCGTAAAGTACTAGCAGAAAAGAAAGTGAATTTTGTATTAGCAGAAGCACTTAGCGTTGATCCTGAAAAACAGGTAGTTACCACAACCAAAGGATTGTTTAATTACAATCACTTAGTAATAGCAACTGGCCCTAAAGTTGATTTTGATGTTGCCCCTGGTGTAAGAGATTATGCTACTTATGTTGGTACACCTACTGGCGCCATGAATATTCGAAAAAAACTTGAGGAATTCATTACACATCCTGGCCCTATTGTTGTTGGCGCTACGCAGCGAGCTGGTTGCATGGGTGCTGCTTATGAATTTTTATTCAATCTAGAAGAGTGGTTACGTGCCAAAAAAATTAGAGAAAAGGTAGATTTATACTGGGTTACACCAGAACCATTTTTAGGTCACTTTGGTATTGAGGGTATGCCACTCGGTGAGGCCATGCTTAAAAAGTTTATGCAGTTGTTTAACATTCACTATAAGCTTGGTGTAGGTATCAAAGAAGTTACACCTTACAGCGTTGAACTTACCAATGGTGAAGTCATTGAAACACGTTTTAGCATGTTGATGCCTCCTTTTAAAGGTGTTGATTTTATACATAACTCACCAGCGTTACACCCTACTGCAAACGACTTTTTAGAGGTGGGAGAAGATTATCGCCACTTACAATATAAAAACGTTTGGGCAGCTGGCTTAACCGTAGATGTAAAACCTCCGTTTCAACAAGGAAATGTTCCGTTTAGTGTACCCAAAACTGGTTACCCCAGCGATGAAACCGGAAAAATAGTTGCAGAAAATATTACACGTGTTGTAAAAGGCAGAACCGATTTGAAACGTAAAGCCTGGGGTAAAATACCTGGTGTTTGTATTATGGATGCTGGCAAGAAGGAAGTAATCATTTTATCTGATCACCTTTTTAAGCCAAGAAAATTTGCACTTATGATTCCGAATATTTTCTATGATTTCAGCAAAGTATTGCTTGAAAAATATTTCTTATGGAAAATTAAAAACGGCTATGCTCATTTACCGTAAGGTGCTTTCTAATTATATCACATCAAACTCCAACAGCTATGCACATTCATATTCACGATGGAATTTCTATCGGTCAAATCAAACAAATATTTAACGACTTTTATCCGTTTCTGAAGCTAGAATTTTTCAGAGAACCACATGCACGTTTTGAACTTTCGTCGGAGCTTAGCAGAATACCTGATCATATTACCATCAGGAACATTCACAAAGATGCCAAACATGATGGCACCATTGAAATCCATCCAACACAAACGGTAGGAAATGTGGAGAAACGTTTTCAAACAGACTTTGCCCTACCAGTGCAAGTTTATTGGATACAAAAAGGTAAATGGGTGCAAACCGACAGCATGGATGCATTCACCCTTAAAGAAGTGAATGAGCTAAGCAAGAACGACTCTGATGAATTTTTAATTGAAGATTATGAAGAAGGTTTTGAAGACGAATAGTAACTAGAACACAAGTAAAAAGGGAGCTATATGATAGCTCCCTTTTGAATGTAATATAGCTGCTAACTACTTTTTCTTACCCTTTACATATTGCTCTAACCAAGTATGTTGCTCCCACAACATATGTAATAAATTTTCTTTGCCTCTGTAACTATGTGCTTCGTATGGCAAGCTTACATAACGCACGGTGCCACCATGGCCTTTCACTGCATTGAACAAACGTTCGCTGTTAATAGGGAATGTGCCAGGATTATCGTCGCTATCGCCATGAATGAGTAGTAATGGTGTTTTAATACGATCGGCATAGCTAAAAGGACTCATTTCATAGTACAAACTTGGCGCTTGCCAATACGTACGTTCTTCGTTCTGAAAACCAAATGGCGTAAGGGTTCTGTTGTATGCACCACTGCGTGCAATACCGGCCTTAAACAACTTGGTATGTGCTAGTAAGTTGGCAGTCATAAAAGCGCCGTAGCTATGCCCTCCAACAGCAACACGAGTGCTATCACCAACGCCTTGAGTTGCTAGAAATTCTATCGCTGCTTGTGCATTCATATGCAGCTGTGCAATAAAATTATCGTTTGGCTTTTTAGTACTGTCGGTTGCTACAATAGGCATTTCGGCATTGTCTAACACGGCATAACCCTGCGTTACCCAAAACACAGGACCACCCCAACTGATAGTTGTGAATCGGTGCTGACTACCACGTACTTGAGCAGCATCGGCAGCACTGTTAAACTCTCTCGGATATGCCCACATTAACACAGGCAGAGGGCCATCTTTTTCTTTATTGTAACCTTGCGGTAAATAAAGATCGCCAGTTAAATCTACGCCATCGGCTCTTTTATACTTTACCTTTTGCTTAGTGATACCAGACAATGCAGGATAAGGATTGGTAAAGGTTGTGAGAGGTCTGTCGGCAATACGTTGCTTCAAATCCTTTAGATAATAGTTAGGTACATCGGTTTGTGATTCTTTACGTGTAACTAAGCTTAAAGTTTGAGCATTCAACACATCTACTACATACTCAAAACTGCCTTCTGCACATCGCCAAAGTATATCTGTTTGCTTTGTTTCAAAATTGTACTTACTTAAAAATGGCAAATCACCTTTGGGTGAAGCACCCGTAGTATTATTCATGAGCAATGTGTTTCCATCAATAACTTGAATAACACTTTTTCCATATTGGTTTTTAGTCATTACAGGACTACCAGGATTGTTGTAGGCATCGGTAGTATTTCTTTCAAACAACAAAGTTGTAGCACCTGTTAATGGATTATAGCGACTCACCCTAGCCACTTGCTTACCTTGCAAAGCTTCAGTTACCCATGCAAAATTTTCGTTGCCCCAAGTAACACCCCTAAAACGCATTTGCGTTTTGAAGAGTAACTGCTTTTCGCCATTGAAAGGTGCAGCTAAGGCATATACAGCATCGTGTTCAGTAACTTTAGTTTTAATAAAACCACTATCTAATGGTTCACACCAAATGATCGTTGCAGGAGCATCGGCACGCCAGCTAAAACCTCTAGGTACGTTTTGTACATTATCATAACCACTAGGTGTAGTTTCACTGCTAGGTAGGCTAGCTAAGTTTTTTACCAGTACACCTTTCACATCGTAAATAGCCATATCACTTGCAAAGCCACTTACTGGTACTAAATAGCTAAATGGCTTATGCAAAGTTTCTAGCATCAAGTACTTTTTATCTGGTGAAATAGTACAACCTGCATACAAGGCAGGCTTACCTACAGCAGTTTCTTTTCCATTATAATTAATCACCAATTGAGAAGTAGCCATAAATTCAAACAACTGTTCATCGTACGGCGATTTAATTAAATCTTGATAGGTTCTGCTAGGTGCTGCTTTACCCTTATTCTGTTGCACTGTAGGGCCTTGTGGTGTGATGGGTTTTTTTGGTGCTTTATCGGCTGTTGCAACAATTACGTTGTATACTAAAGCATCATCGCCCATCCAGCTATAGCCATTGCCAATCACTAGATTCAGTGGCTTACTATTAACCTTATAAGCCTTTTTAGTGGCGACTACTACAACATAAATATCAATACTTGTTGCTGTAGTATTGGTGAAGGCAAACTTGTTTTCAGATGGGCTCCAACTAACATTACTTGCTAACAAGTTTGCAGGCAGGCCTTCAATAGCAAACGACTGTCCAGTTTTGATATTTTTGAGTGTAAAGTTGTTAACATAACTCGCTCTGCTTGGTCCGAAATTATTGGGATTCAAACGTAAGCCTGCTACTCGAATTTCAGGTTGACCTAATTCTTCTACAGAGGGATAACTGTTACGTTCACTTAATAACATCCATTCGGCTTTACTATCAATACTTACACCTGGTGTTGGCTTAGCAAGTAGTAAATCGGCTATCACTTGTGGCGGTTGTTTGTATCCAACGGCATCTTGTGCCAAGCTATTATACGCATGAAATATAACACTGCTGAAAAGTGCTATTATAAATGCAATCTTTTTATTCATACCATAAAAGTTTATGGCTACTAAAGTATTGCTTTCAAAGAAGTCGTTCATTTACCGTAAGGTAGTATATGCAGTAAAACCAAATAGTTTGACCGAAAATAAAAATGCCTTGTAATGCAATTATTACAAGGCTGTTTTTAAACAAGGTATTGGAATAGTATTACTGAAATATTTTGAAACGTTCAAAGCAAGCCCGTTCTAACATTTCACGATCGTCGGGGTGTGCAATACTGATGAGCGACTTTGCACGTTGCCGTAAATTTTTTCCGTAGAGATATGCTACACCAAACTCTGTTACAACATAGTGTACGTGACCTCTTGTTGTAACCACACCTGCAAATTGCTTTAAGGCTGGCACAATACGAGGCACACCTTTGTTGGTTCGGCTAGTGAGTGCTATAATAGGCTTACCGCCTTCGCTCAGTGCAGCACCTCGCATAAAATCCATTTGTCCGCCAATGCCACTAAACTGAATGCTACCAATGCTATCGGCACATACTTGACCGGTTAAATCAACTTCAATGGCACTGTTGATAGCTACCACTTTAGGGTTACGACGAATTACATGCGGATCGTTCACATAATCGATGTCTAAAAATGCAAAGGCAGGATTATCGTTCACATAATCGTACAAACGTTTAGTACCAAAAGCAAAGCCTGTAACTGTTTTATTGGGGTGAATACGTTTCTTACTATTGTTGATGATATCTTTTTCAAACAAATCGATGATGCCATCGCTACACATTTCAGTATGTACACCTAAATCTTTGTGCCCATACAACGATTGTAATACAGCATCGGGTATTGTACCAATACCCATTTGAAGCGTGCTACCATCTTCAATTAATGCAGCAACATTGCGACCAATGGCCAACTCGGCAGCAGCAACTTTTTCGCCATAGTTCACCTCGGGCAGTAATTCTTCGTGATACACCATGTGTGTGAACTTACTCATGTGCACCAATCCGTCGCCATGTGTTCGGGGTATATTAGGGTTCACTTGAGCAATAACAATATTGGCATTACGCACCGCAGAACGTGCAATATCTACCGATACGCCCAAAGAGCAATAACCATGTTTATCGGGCGGCGATACTTGTACTAAGGCAACATCGAGCGTTAGAATTTTTTTATTGAACAAGTCGGGTATATCACTTAAAAAAACGGGAATAAAATCTGCTCTTCCGGCATTCACCGCTTCACGTACACCAGCAGAAACGAACATACAATTGATGTGAAATGAATCGGCGTACTGAGGTTTATGCACTTCAATATCGCCTTGTACGGTTATAAATACAAGTTCAACATCTTTTAAACGATAAGACTGCTCCGCAAGTTTTCGCATTAAGTACAACGGTGTACAGGCACTGCCATGTACAAATATTCGATGGTTGCTTTGCACACTTTGCAATGCAACTTCGGCACTTACATAATGAATAGGTTCGAGAGACATGATTGGTGATTTACTATACAAAAATCTGATTATTCATAAGTGTTTCAACTGATGAAAGTCATGCTAACAGATAGTTTTAAGCAGCAAGACAACTTAAAATAAATTAGGATAATCTGTTATAATTCCATCTACTCCAAGTTGTATTAATTGCTGTATACTAGCCAAATCGTTGACCGTCCACGGAATTACTTTCATACGATATTGTTTCACCATTGCTATAAGTGTTGGCGTAACTTTACTATAGTGAGGACTCAATATTTCTGGTGTAAAGCCAAGCGATTGTATTAAGGTTTCATAAGCAGCAGGCTCTTCTGGTTCAATTAAATACGCTAATGGTATTGACGGATAATACTTACGTAAATATTGTAATACACGAACATCAAAACTTTGAATGTTATAACGATTTTGAACATTAAGTGTTGCAAGCAATGCAACTACTTGCTCACAAAAAATGTCAGGTGTAGGATGATACACCCCATCTGTTTCGGCTAAGCTTTTAATTTCAATATTATACTTTGGCAATGGCTTACCTTGCTGCTTGGCATATGCATCGCAAGTTTGAATCAGTGTATCTAAAGTAGGCTTAAACGCCGCTGTTTTAAGTTGCTTCGGAAACCTAGGATGCGGTCGCATACCAACATCAAAGCCTCTTATTTGCCCGTAAGGCATTCGATACAAATTCAACATAGCTGCTTCGCCTGCTGTTACAGGTTCGCCATTAGGCTTTGTAGCAATTTCATGATTCATAAAAGCTTCATGACTCACTACTACTTTGCCATCAGCACTTATCACAACATCAAGTTCTAATGTTGTACAATTCAAATCAATGGCCTTTAACATAGCAGCAATAGTATTCTCAGGCATTAAACCTCTACAACCTCTATGACCTTGCTTATCTATAACTTGTGCAGTTAACATACTATTCAAAAACATGAATATAATAACACATACGAATTTATACATAGCGTTCCATAGCTTTAGCCATGGCGATTGTTTCGGTAGTTGCTTGTAATGCTTGTATGATACGCTTACGTTCTTCATGCGATTTGTTTTGACTCAGTTTAAAAACGTGTTCTACTTTTGAAACTTCAATTTCAAAGCCAACAATAGCTTTCATATGTTGCTGTACATATGCTGGCTGCATATCGGCTACTTGAGAACCACGAACACTTCCTTCAAACCTTGTAGTAGTAGCTTTGAGTAAGTTTAACAATCCATCATCATCTAACCAATGAATGGTACCAAATACATGAGCAGTCATATAGTTCCAAGTACTGGCGGTATTCGGCTGTTCATAATGTTGGGCACTTACATAAGCATGTGGCCCTTGAAATACACATACTACTTCTTTGGCTTGTTGCATGGCTATTTCATGTGTTGTTTTTCGCATTACATGACCACTCAACACCCACTTCCCTGCTCTTTGGGATACCATGAATGGAAGATGCGTGATGGCCGGTAATAGACTACCAGTTGGCACGATGAGAGTTGCAAACGATTGCGCTTGAATAAACTGCCAAATATCGTTGGCAGATTTTGCTTTGAAATAAGGTATATCGTACATGCACTTAAATTATTAAAATCGTACGAAGTAACCAGAATTGTTTGATGTAAATGTTATATTTGGTTACAAGCCCCTTTTTGTGAAAAGCTCAATAGCCGTACTAATTGTTTTACTACTACTGTTGTGTATGCCAAGCATGGCACAGCATGCCGATTCGTTGGCCAGTAGCATTGATACAAGTACTAACACTAACGATAATTTCGATGAAACATTTGATGCAGAATTTAATTCGCTGATTGCACATGTTGCTACCATTTTTGCAGGTGGCGCTATAGGTGCTTTTATCGTTGGCCTTACAATAACAACGCTACTATTAGCTATTGGTGGGTGTTTGGTATTCCTTAAAGCCGTTTCCACAACTATATTTGTAGCATTCTTACGTAATGCCAACAGCATTGGCATCAACACCTTCATCTATATTTTATCGAGCATTATAGGCGGTATTACAGGCTTTGGTTCTATTCTGCTGATGGCCTTGCTGCTACCTAACATTATCGCCAATGGAACAAGTCTACTCATTGCTATTTTCGGAGGGATTACTGGCGGCATTATCGTTGCTTATGTAGCGTTACGAATCGTTAAAGTGTTACACAAAATGCTCAGAAAGCGTTGGGATTTGATAGATGCCTATTAGTACCTTACGGTAAAGGTGGATGCATTTTGTAAACAGCTAGTAGCACAACAAAGCAAACAAAAGTTGAAGTGTGCGACGCAACCAATGCTCAATCGTAGTACTACAGCTGGTTACCAACTTCTATTTACCTACTACAATATATTGGCCTAATTTATTCACTACTATGGTAGGTAATTGCTGATGTTGTTCAAAGTAATCGTACGCCTTTTTTAATCGGTTGGTGAACTGTTGTAACTCAGTATCACCATCAATCATTTTAGTGAGGTAAGCAATGCTTTTCGGATTGTTGTAGCGTATCGGAAAAATATGTACCGGAATAAAATCTTGTCCAGCATTTTTAGCATGCATCGCAAGTATGTACAGCTCTTCCATTTGTACATCGGTAATAGGAATACAACCCGTTGTAATGCAACTACCATGAATATAAATATCGCCACCAGGCTTCGCAGAATCACTCAATAATTTGTCGGATGCATTCGGATAGTTAATACCTAAACTTAAATGAAAGCTACTACGTGGGTTAAACTCGTTGATATAATAGAACCCCTCAGGTACCTGATAATCACCTTCAATGCGTTTAGGACCTAACTGGCCTGCCATAGCACAAACCTTATAAGTTTTAAAGAGTTTGAAAGCTGTGTTTTCACTGTTACGCACCCAAACTTCTAGCTGACTATCATATTTGAAACTACGTATATATAATTGTTGTGGAGGCCACGCTAACTCACTTTTCTCGAACTGCTTTTTTAAGGTATCTTCTTTCAGCTTAATCGCATTCATTACTCTTGGGAACGACTTTTGCCAGTCGACAAAATTACCTTGAGCAAGGGTATCCTGCCCGCCAATGAGTAAACATAAATACAGCAATACCAAACGCATCATAACAGCTAAGTTAAGCGATAACACATTTCGTTGAACACAGGTTCACAACCAATACAACACTACAACGCATTAGTACGTTTGAATGTTGATAAATGTATTAACGATAAAACCCTGATTGTATTGAAACACTTGCTGCGAATTAACACTTCGTCCGAGCTGTGCGATTTGATTAAAATAACCGCCTTCAATTCTTAGTGTTGAACTGAACTTACAGCCAGCTATAATACCAAAGCGGTTTTGGTCGAACACATTGTTATTCACGTTCTTACCAAATCCAATTAAAACCTCATCGAAAGTTGCAGCATACCACTGCTTGCCCGTTGCCTTTGTACTAGATAAAGGTAACTGCATGCGAAACAAATACCGCAATCGGTTGGTATACACCGATTTATCGGCCTTTGTTGATGCTGCATTTGAGTAGGCACCAACCCAACGTTGTTCAAGCATAAAACGATGGTGTAAGTCTACCCTACCCTTTTTATCTGTAAGCTGTATCATTTGAAAAGCCCGCAACTCTGGAAATGTTTTGCCCGCAGCTTGTATTGGAATATCCCCGTAATTGTAAGTATTTGCGTAAGCGCCACCCACTCGTACAAGCACATCTTTAGCTAGTTGATAGGTCACACCAACCCGTAACAAGCCTTGTTGCCAATGCTCAAAATAATCGGCTCGGCGGAACTGATATTCGCTGTGTATGCCCCATTTCGGATGCACTTGAAAGGTTACAAAACCTGCCATCCAACCAATCTTATTATGGTCGCTTATTCTATTATTTTGTGCCCTTACGGTAAATGTTATTACCAATAACACCACTACAATGAGCAACTTCAGAACTACAAAACGCTTCATCAAGAAATAGCTTGTGCTTGTATACAATGTTGATGGCGTTCTCGGGTTAGCAACAATGGCAACCAAAATACAGCTTCCATCCTCAAAAATGGAGTAATAAGCTAGCAGTTTGAACGAAAAAGAGCCCAATTATGATGTTGATTGAGCTCTTTTCGAATCTATAAAATGGGTAACATTACAAATTACCCCTTAAGTCTTGCTCTCTTTCCAATGCTTCAAACAAGGCTTTAAAGTTGCCCTTACCGAAGCTCTTTGCACCTTTCCGCTGAATAATTTCGAAAAAAAGTGTTGGTCTGTCTTCTACAGGTTTGGTAAAAATCTGTAACAAATAACCTTCTTCATCGCGGTCAATTAAAATACCTAATTCACGCAATGGAGCTAAATCTTCATCAATGGTTCCAACCCTATCTAACACAGTATCGTAATAGCTACTAGGCACACGTAAGAATTCAACACCACGATCACGCAAGGCGGTAACCGTTTCAATAATATTGTTCGTAGCCAATGCAACGTGTTGCACACCTTCACCATTATAAAAATCGAGGTACTCTTCTACTTGACTTTTCTTTTTGCCTTCTGCCGGCTCATTGATAGGAAACTTCACATAACCGTTACCATTACTCATCACTTTACTCATGAGTGCAGAATATTCGGTTGAGATATCGTTATCATCGAAACTCAAAATATTTCTGAAGCCCATCACCTCTTCATAAAATTTCACCCACGGGTTCATTTGGTTCCAACCAACATTACCCACACAATGATCTACATACAACAACCCTGTTTCAGTCGGATTGTAATATGGCGTATTCCAAGCTACAAAACCGGGCAAAAAAGCACCGTTATAATTGTTACGCTCAATAAACAAGTGTACGGTATCGCCATAGGTATGAATACCACTCATTACAACTTCACCGTCGGCATCAGACAAGCGAGTGGGCTCCATGTAACTTTTAGCACCTCTGCTGGTCGTTTGCTGCCATGCATCTGTAGCATCATTTACCCGTAAGGAAAGAAACTTCACTCCATCGCCGTGCTTGTATACATGATCGGCAATGGCGTTATCGGTTCGTAAAGCTGTGGTGAATACGAACGTGAGTTTATTTTGGCGAATGGCATAGCTGGCTTTGTCTTTCACGCCTGTTTCCGGCCCAGCATAAGCCAAAGCCTGAAAACCAAATGCAGTTCTGTAAAAATGTGCCGCCTGCTTAGCGTTACCAACATAAAACTCAACATAATCTGTGCCTTGCAAAGGCAAAAAATCGGTTGCAGCAGCTTGCTGCAATTGGGTTGCCACCAATGTATTCATATACAATATTTATAATAATGAAAAAACGAGATAGTTGCTAGAAGCACACTAGAAAACATCACCCATAGCAAGCGTTTCCATAAGTAATGGAAAGCTTAAACGTTCGTCGTTGAACAATTTATGTGGGTAATCAGGTAACATTTGCATGTAAAAGTAAAGAAACTACTGTATTCTGCAACTATTGGTTCATGTATCTTCGTTCTATGAAAATGGGTATTTTAGGCGGAGGTCAACTAGGCCGAATGCTACTACAAGCTGCTGCGAATTACACAGTTACTACATACGTTTTAGAAAACGATCCACAATGCCCTGCAGCACATTTGTGCCATCATTTTGTACAAGGTGATATCCAAGATTTTGATACGGTATACCATTTTGGAAAGCAAGTAGATGTTTTAACCATTGAAATTGAAGCCGTTAATGTTGCCGCACTAGAACAACTTGAACAAGAAGGAGTACGAGTGATACCATCGGCCAATGCTATTAAAACCATCAAAAATAAAATTCACCAGAAAACACTGTATCAGGCACATGGTATACCTAGTGCACCATTTGTAGTTACGGAACAACAGAGCGACTTAGCTGCACATATCCATTTCTTACCCGCTGTACATAAATTAGGTGAAGGTGGTTACGATGGTAAAGGTGTACAAATTCTGAGGGGCGAAGCCGATTTACCGCAAGGTTTTAATGCTCCTGCTGTACTCGAAAAAATGGTACCCATTGCAAAAGAAATAGCCATCATTGTTGCTGTTGGTCAAGATGGCAGCACTGCATTATACCCACCAGTAGAAATGCTATTCGACCCCATTTTAAACTTACTCGACTATCAATTAGCACCTGCAAGCTTACCAGAACAAACCTTGTGGCGTGCAGAGGCCATAGCATTGAAGGTTGTAAAGGCATTGCAAAGTGCAGGTTTATTTGCAGTAGAAATGTTTGTAGATACGCATGGAGAAGTTTTGGTGAATGAAACAGCCCCAAGGGTGCATAACAGCGGGCATCATACCATTGAAGCTCATGAGTGTAGCCAATACGATATGCTCTTACGCATTCTATTAAACTATCCACTCGGCAATACAAATGCTCGTAGTACGAGTGCCTTGGTGAATTTAATTGGTGCTCCTAATTACACGGGTAGTGCATATTATGAAGGCTTACAAGATACCTTACGTATGGAAAATGTATACGTGCATTTGTATGGTAAGCAACAAACCAAACCTGGCAGAAAAATGGGACATGTAACCATTATGGGTAAAGATGTTACCGATGTAATGCACAAGGCTAATTTGGTGAAACACACCTTAAAAGTAATTTCTAAAAATACCATTCATGAGTAGTCAACCTTTAGTAGGTATTGTAATGGGTAGCGATAGCGATCTTTCTGTGATGAAAGATGCTGCAGATGTGTTACAATTTTTTCACATTCCTTTTGAGCTTACAGTAGTATCAGCTCATAGAACGCCTTTGCGTATGGTAACCTATGCACAACAAGCAGCGCAACGCGAATTACAAGTAATTATTGCAGGGGCTGGTGGTGCAGCACACTTACCAGGTATGATTGCAGCTATTACAGCCTTACCAGTTATTGGCGTACCCATTAAAAGCAGCAATAGTATTGATGGCTGGGATAGTGTTTTGAGTATTCTGCAAATGCCCAATGGTGTACCTGTAGCTACCGTTGCTTTGAATGCTGCTAAAAATGCTGGCTTGCTTGCAACACAAATTATTGGTGCCAGTAACGAACATATCCGTAAAGCGATGGAAACATATAAGCAAAGTATGGAGCAAAGTGTATTGGAAAAAGTGCATTTGCTACAATCGCAGTGGCCCAATGCGTTTGATGTAGCTGAGTAATATTCATGTACTACAATAAATTAAGCAGGGCTTGCCATAAGCAATCCCTGCTTAATAATATCCTTCGTTGTTTACTTTACTTGCGTAAAATTGGGTAATACCATAACAGAGAACTCTTGCTTTAACCCTAAACTAGCTGATAGTATTTGTTGCAAGAAATCTTTACCATAACGAGCTATAAAACCGCCTGCATTTTCAACACGCTCTTGCAAATTATTATTCGGGAAAAGTTGTGATTGAATACGTTCGATTTGTAACTGCTGTTCGCTGAATTTTCGCTTTTCAGCTTTCAATAATTTCTGTTCTAGTTGGGTTATTTTTTGGGTTGCCTTTGCTTGCAAGCTGCCCACATGTGGCACCAACGTAGCATCTACCTGCGCTACCTGTTGGGCTAATTGCTCATACATTTGCTGCAACGCTTCCATGGTGGTTTCTAATAATAACGGAGCATTGCTGTGTGCCTCTACATATGCTGCAAGTAACGCATGTGTTTGTTGAAACAAATGCACTTCATCGAAACCTAGGCGTTGCCATTGCTGCCATTGTTGTTGCTGCATGATTAAAAAAGAGTTGCGTAATACCAACACCGGATAAGGTACCGCAGCTGCTTCAAAAACTGCTTTTAATTCTAGCCAGTATGCCAACTCGCCACCGCCACCAATAAAAGCTACATTCGGTAAAATAGTTTCTTGAAATACACCTCTTAAAATTACGTTGGCACTGAACAATGCAGGTTGTTCTTTGATGAGTTGTAGTAGTTCTACTTGCGTAAATGATAAGCCTAAAGTTGGCACTTCAAAAGTACCATCATTGTTTTTAATAATGCGTTCTCGTTTATTTGCCGTAAGGTAAAAGAGATTAATGGCTCTGCCCGCAGCTTGCACTTTATACCCTTTATCGGAAAGCTGTTGAATAGTGTTGCTTACGGCTGTGCTGGAAAACTGTGTTGTAATTTCTTGCTGTACTACTTGCGTAAATTGTGCTTTCAACAATTCGTTATCTGGAATAAGCACCACCAAACCTTCTTGCCCGAATAGTGCATGTACCAACGATAATGTGGCCTGCTGAATGCTTATACCAATTTTATAATGTGTTTGCAATGTCTCGAGCCACCATTTACCGTAAGGTAATACGCTAATTTGTTTTTCGAGTTCTTGTAATAATGCGATAAAAGCATCATCTACCAGCATACGCCCTACAGCACCGGTTTGTGTTGTATGCCATGTGTAACGCTTACCGTCGATGGTGAAATGATTAAGCTCTTCGAGGTCGGCATCTTCGCTACCCATGTAGTACACAGGTACGAAATGGTACTCGGGCAATTGTTGTTGCAAGTGCCTGCTGAGCTGTATGGCGTGGGCTATTTTGTAGATAAAATAAAGCGGGCCTGTTGCAATATTGGGCTGGTGTGCAGTAGTTACTGTGAATGTATTTTCTTGCGCTAACAAAGCAATTTGTGATTGTACCATGTTAGCATCGGGCATCTGTTGATACTGTGCTGTTAGTGCTGTTACTAATGCCTGCCTAGGCGTTGCAAACTGCTTACGCTGGGCAATGGCTGCTTTAACACCATCGATATTAGGGGCATGTGCGTAGAACGATGCTAAGCGTGGTGATTGCTTGATATAATCGGTAACAAGGTTACTGAAGTAGGCTGTTTGTTCGTAAGGCAAGGTGATACAATCGCACTCCATTATTGGTAACTTTAGTTGTGGTTACGAAATAAACGCAGAAAGGTGGTTTGTACGCCACCTTTCTTGTAAATTAAGATTTTGTTGCCGTGAAATTACTCAACAACTACTTCGCCCTCTAAATCGTAATCGTATGCTTTTGTAATTTTCACTAATACAAACTCGCCAATCGCAAGTTTTTTAGTACTATGAATAACTACTTCATTATCTACCTCTACACTATCGAATTCGGTACGACCTAAATAACGTCCAGCTTCTTTTTTATCGACTAGTACTTTAAAAACCTTACCTACTTTCTCTTGGTTTTTCTCGTAGCTAATTTCTTGTTGCAGCTCCATTATTTCTTGTGCTCGTGCCTGTTTTTCTTCGGCAGGAATGTTATCTTCTAACTCGTATGCACTTGTATTTTCTTCGTGGCTATAGGTGAATATCCCCACTCTATCGAAACGCATGCGAGTTAAGAAATCTTTGAGCTCTTCAATATCTTCTCTTGTTTCGCCCGGAAAGCCCGCAATGAGTGTTGTACGCAAGCATATATCAGGATTAATAGCTCTGATATTAGCAATTAGCGCTTCCATTTCTTGCCTTGTACTTTGGCGTTTCATGGCTTTTAACATGTTATTGCTAGCATGTTGCAAAGGCATATCGAGGTAGTTACAAATATTGCTACGCTCTTTCATCACCTCTAATACATCGAGCGGGAATTTGTTAGGATAGGCATAGTGCAGGCGAATCCATGCTAAACCTTCTACATCACTTAAGCGACGTAATAATTCGGCAAGCATACGTTCTTTATAAATATCTAAGCCATAGTAAGTAAGCTCTTGTGCAATGAGCATGATTTCTTTAACGCCATTCTTCACTAAGTTTTCAGCTTCCGCAACAATAGCTTCCATGGGTTTGCTTACATGCTTACCACGCATCAATGGAATCGCACAAAAACTACAAGTTCTGTTGCAACCCTCACTTATTTTCAAGTAGGCATAGTGCTTGGGTGTTGCCAACAAGCGTTCGCCTAGTAATTCAGTTTTATAGTCGGCATCAAACTGTTTTAAAATCAGCGGTAATTCTAACGTACCGAACCAAGCATCTACTTCAGGGATTTCCGATTCTAAATCGCCACGATAACGTTCGCTCAAGCAACCAGTAACGTATACCTTATCTAACTTTCCCTTTTTCTTAAGTGATACTTGCTCTAAAATGGTATTGATACTTTCTTCCTTCGCCTTGTCAATAAAGCCACAGGTATTAACTACCACGATGTTATGATCTAGCTTTGCATTCTCATGGACCACCGTAATATCGTTCGCAGCTAATTGTCCGCTCAATACCTCACTATCTACCAGGTTTTTACTACAACCTAATGTAATAATGTTAACCTTATCTTGTTTTAATGTTTTTGCTTTCACTACATCAATGTTTTAGCTGCCTACTTGTTTAAACTAAATAAGCTATCTACAAATTCATGCTTATCAAAAATGAGTAAGTCGTGCATTTTCTCACCTACGCCAATATATTTCACTGGTATGTTCAACTGACTAGCAATTGCCAATACGATACCACCTTTTGCAGTACCATCGAGCTTAGTAATGGCTAATGCCGATACATCAGTTACTGCGGTAAATTGTTTGGCTTGTTCAAGTGCATTCTGCCCTGTACTACCATCGAGCACTAATAAAACTTCGTGCGGTGCATCGGGTATTACTTTTTTGATAACACGCTTAATTTTTCCCAACTCATCCATCAAGTGAGCTTTATTGTGCAAGCGACCAGCAGTATCAATAATAACCACATCTGCACCACGACTAACGGCACTTTGAACAGCATCGAAAGCTACTGCACCAGGGTCGCTACCCATAGCCTGCTTTACAATAGGCACCCCTACCCGCTCACTCCAGATAGTGAGCTGATCTACCGCGGCCGCTCTAAACGTATCTGCTGCCCCTAACAATACCGATTTGCCAGTTGCTTTGAAGTTGTATGCCAGCTTACCTATGGTAGTTGTTTTACCAACACCGTTCACGCCAACCACCAATAACACGTAGGGCTTTTTACCTTCTGGCAACCCGAATTGTTTGTAGCTATCTTCAGGAGCATCGGTTAATACAGCTTGAATTTCGCTTTGCAAAATTTTATTCAACTCATCGGTGCCTACATACTTATCTCTCGCTACACGAGCCTCAATGTTTTGAATAATTTTAATGGTAGTATCTAAGCCAACATCGGCAGTGATAAGCGCTTCCTCTAATTGATCGAGCACCTCTTCATCTACAGCGCTTTTGCCAGCAATAGCTTTGGTAATTTTCGAGAAGAAACTTTCCTTGGTTTTCTCCAAACCTTGGTTTAAGCTCTCCTTTTCTTTCTTGCCAAATAATTTATCGAAAAAACCCATGATGCTTAAAATGAACTTTAATGAGGAGCAATATTACTTGTAATTGCCCAAATACTTGAAACACAAAAAGCCTTCCACGTGGGAAAGCTTTTATGAGTATGTATCATCCGGTAAGCCCGAACGGTTTATTTCTGCGCTAAGAAATCATTCACCTTGTCTTTGTGAATAATTTGCTCTTTAAAAGTGTAGGCACCAGTTTTAGGGCTGCGTACAGCTCTAATAACCTTAGTCCAGTTCTTTGCCTCGGCAGATGCCTTAAGGTCTTTAATCTTCGCGTTCTTTGAAGCTGCCTTTGCCATGATTATTTAATTTCTTTGTGAACAGTAACTTTTTTCAAGATGGGGTTATACTTTTTTAACTCCAAACGCTCAGGCGTATTTTTCTTGTTTTTTACAGTAATGTAGCGGCTTGTACCAGCTTGACCAGAGTTTTTGTGCTCTGTACATTCAAGAATTACCTGAACTCTATTGCCCTTCTTTGCCATTTATCGGTAATTTAATGCGGTTAACAATTAGATTTTCTCACCCTTAGCACGCAATTCTTTAATTACGGTTGCTAAGCCCTTTTTATTGATTGTACGTAAAGCGTCGGCAGTTAACTTTAAAGTTATCCAACGATCTTCTTCAGCGTAATAAAAACGCTTTGTTTGTAAATTAGGTAAAAAGCGACGCTTGGTCTTAATATTTGAGTGAGAAACATAATGACCGCCTATTGGCTTCTTACCGGTTACCTGACATACTCTTGCCATCTCTGTAATTTTTTCGGACGGCAAAAGTAGGCAACTACATCAAATCAGCCTAATTTTTGTGAAATATTTTTATCCTTACGGTAAATGATAACATTCACAAGCCACAAAATTCATGTTTTAATCATTTACCCGTAAGGGCAAAACCTGTATTTTGCAGCCACAACACCACGTTAATGCACTTTTTGCTCCTCAATCTTGATTTTTTAGATCATCCCAAGGCGTAAGCATATTTGCCGTAAGGCGAACCATGCCCTCAATGGGGCAATTTTCTATTGATTTTTATTACTCACAACAAGTTTGGCACATAATGCCAGCTAAAGACTTTATATGCTTACAGCAACTTTGAGCAGCAAAACGCAGCACTATTTAACGTTAGAAGAACAATTTGGCGCACATAACTACCACCCCATACCCGTTGTGCTAGAACGTGGCGAAGGCGTGTATTTGTACGATATTGATGGCAATACCTATTTTGATTTTTTGAGCGGCTATAGTGCCGTGAACCAAGGCCATTGTCACCCTCGTATTATTAAAGCACTCACAACACAAGCACAAAAGCTAACCCTTACCAGCAGAGCCTTTCACAGCAACTTATTAGGCGAGTATGCCCAGTATATTACCAACTATTTTGGTTTCGACAAGGTATTACCGATGAATACAGGTGTTGAAGGAGGTGAAACAGCTATTAAACTGGCACGCCGCTGGGGTTATGTACACAAAGGCATCCCAGAAAATGAGGCGAGGATCGTATTTGCTGAGGGAAATTTTTGGGGTAGAACCTTAGCCGCTATTAGCAGCAGTACCGACCCAAGCAGCTATCGACAATTTGGGCCTTACATGCCCGGATTTGATTTGGTGCCTTACAACAATTTGGCAGCATTAGAAAAAAGCTTTCAAAACAATAATGTTGCTGCATTTATGGTTGAGCCAATACAAGGCGAAGCTGGCGTAGTAGTACCCGACGAAGGTTATTTGCAAGGTGTTAGAGCCCTGTGCGACCAATACCGCGTTTTATTTATTGCCGATGAAATACAAACCGGCCTGTGCCGTACCGGCAAAATGCTTGCATGCGACCACGAGAACGTTAAGCCCGATATTTTAATACTTGGTAAAGCTTTAAGTGGTGGCACCATGCCCGTTAGTGCAATACTTGCCAACAACGAGGTTATGATGAACATTCACCCGGGTGAGCATGGTAGTACTTACGGTGGCAACCCTCTTGCCTGCGCTGTAGCCATGGAAGCACTACAAGTACTTAAAGACGAAAATATGGCCGATAATGCTGCTGTGCTTGGCGCTTGGTTTAGAGATGCCCTGAAGCAGCTAGATAGTCCACTCATTGCAAGTGTTCGTGGCAAAGGCTTACTGAACGCGGTGGTAATCAACCATCCGAATAAAGAGGCTGCGTGGGAAATATGCTTGCAACTAAAAGCACATGGCCTATTAGCCAAGCCAACACATGGCGATAAAATTCGTTTTGCACCTCCGCTATGTATTACACAAGAACAATTAGAAAAATGCGTTAGTATTATAGCTACTGTGCTTGCGGCTTTTCCGGAAGCTTAAAAATTGGCACAGTGTTTGGCTAGCTATCAAAAACTAAACCTCATGAATTACATGTTCAAATTTCTTTTTGTTACTGTATGTATTGCCGTTGCTAACCTTGGTACAGCGCAAAGCACAGGCGCTACTTACCGCACTGCCGTGGGTATTAAAGGCTATTTTGGTGGCCCCGATATTGGTAGTGTTAACCTCAAACACTTTGTTGCAAAAGATAAAGCGATTGAAGGCGGATTACTTTTTGCCGATGGCTTTGTTGCACTAGAAGGTATGTATCAATGGCATGCTCCTATTGCTGGCACTAGCGGCTTGCAGTGGTACGTGGGGCCTGGCGTTTGGCTTGGTAGCACACAACGCAGCAAAGACAACAGTGAGCTATACTTGGCAGCGAAAGGCGTATTCGGATTAGACTATAAAATTCAGGGGGCACCCATTAATCTGGCGCTCGATTTTAATCCGCAATTACGACTTACACAAAACACAGATTTCGATTTTTATGCGGGTTTTGCTTTCAGATTTGCATTTTAAAAGCAATAACTACCTTACGGTAAATGAAAAGCCATGTTACACACATGGCTTTTTTTAATGCCAACCAAATAGTACTTAGCGTGTTATAATAGTATGCTTACGCAAGAACAAATAGATAGAATTATTGAAATGGCATGGGAAGATAGAACCCCTTTTGAAGCCATTGAATTTCAATTTGGATTGAACGAATCGGCTGTAATTGCATTGATGCGAACGCACATGAAAGCAAGTAGTTTTAAAATGTGGCGTAAGCGAACCAATGGCCGCTCTACCAAGCATTTCAAACTACGTAGTGGTAACATAGATCGTTTTAAATGTACCCGTCAACGAACGATTAGTTTGAATAAGATAAGTAAGCGTTAAATCATTTACTGTAATGCTTCTTTTTTCTACTCCATTGCTGCATTAAAGCATTTGCCTCAGCATCAGAAAGTTGTTGCGTTGAGTAATGACCCGCTTGATCTTTTTGCCGAAAGGCCTCATACAAAGTGATGGCACAAGCAACAGAAATATTTAAACTCTGCACCATACCTACTTGCGGGATAATAAAATTTCCATCGCAATGTTGCAATAGCGATTCGCTTACTCCTTTGTGTTCATTACCAAATACTAAAGCTACCCTTTCGGTAAAATTAATATCGTACACACTTACAGCATCGGATGCTAAATGTGTAGCAAAGAGTTGATCGTATCGTTCTCTTACAGCATTTACGCAAGTAATAACATCGGTGAATTGATGTATAGTAAGCCATTTCCAGGCACTACCACTGCTTTTTCGGCCCCATACTTTATGCAAACCAATATCGGTATTGAGTATGAAAATTTCTTTGATACCAATAGCATCGCAGGTACGCATTACAGCACTTACATTTCTGCTATCGTGCACATTTTCGAGTATTACGGTAAGATTATTTTGCCGTAAGGCAATAGCTTGCGCTAGGCGTTGCTTGCGTTCTTCTGTCATACTACTTTTTCCATTCGAAATAAAAAGTACTACCTACACCCAACTCACTTTCTACCCAAATACGTCCGCCCTGTTCTTCTACCGTCATTTTCAGGATGTTCAAGCCGATGCCTGTACTACTATCTTGCGAACTTGTATTGTTGGTTGTTGTGAACAAATCGAACACTTTGGCTTTATCTTTTGGCGAAATACCCGGACCATTATCTCGTACAAAAAACTCATATAAATCGCCTTTATCTACACAACCAATTTCAACGAGTCCGCTAGGCTTGTTATTATACTTTACCGCATTACTAATCAAATTCTGAAACACCTGCTGCAACTTGATACGCGAGGTTTGCACTGAGGGCAAATCGGTTACGATGGCAATATGAATGTGCTTAGGTGGAAAAGTGAGGTAAGCAATTTGTTGTACCAAATCGTTCACATCAACCGTTTCAATAGTTTGTTGTGTAAGACTTAACTTACTATACTCTAAGATAGACGCAATCATATGAGCTAAATGATTGCTAGCTTGCGACAGCATTTCGATATTGTTCTGCAACTCAGGATTCGCAACAATAACAGGATCGTCTTCTAACAAACTCAACATGGTAATAATACCTGACAGCGGACTTTTTAAATCGTGAGATACTGTGTACGTAAATCTTTCAAGCTGTTTGTTGATACGCTCTACTTGAGCCAATGTATCTTTCAAATCTTTTTGATAGAAATACAGTTTTTCAAACACAGCTACTTTAGCCTGCGTAACACGTATATCTAATGGCTTTTGTAAATAATCAACTGCACCTTCTTCAAAGCCCTTCATTACATATTGCTCTTCTCTATTGATTGCCGTTACAAATATGATAGAAATATCTTTTGTTTTGTTGTTACTCTTCAGTAGTCGAGCTACTTCAAAACCATCCATTTCTGGCATTTGCACATCGAGCATAATCAGCCCAATTTTTTCATTCTTTAGAGCATGTTTTAATGCTTCGTTACCAGATGTAGCTTTTAGAAAAACCCTGTTAGGAGCCTCTAACATTTCTTCTAGTAATAATAAATTTTCTGGTCGATCATCTACCAAAAGAATTGTAAAATCTGATGTTTGTATTGGCTCCATAAAATGTGATTACAGTTGTGATAATAAGTTTCGGATGTATAATGTAAGATCGGTTGGTGAGAGTTGTTGGATGTCGGGCATCAAAGCAATTGCCGCTTCAGGCATAGCAGTAAAAGCAGCTGTTGCTAATGATTGTACCAGCACAGTGCCTCCAGCCTCTTTTATTTTCAGTAACCCTAAAGCCCCATCGCTATTTGCACCACTCAATAGTATGGCAGTACAGTTTTTACCGTAAGTGTATCCTGCAGATTCAAAGCTAACATCTATTGCAGGTCGACTATGATGCACAAGTTCTGAAACATCTAAACTTACGCTACCATCTTGCTCAAAAAGCAAATGATACTTTTGCGGTGCAAGGTATATGTTGCCATTGCATAAGCACTCTTTATCTTCAGGCTCTCTCACTTGATGTTGCGAAGGCCTTTGAGAAAGTACATCGTGCAATGCACTTGGTATATTTTTAGGACGATGTATTACTAAAATAATAGCTGCATTGAACTGTACAGGCAATGCATTAACAATAGCCTTGATAACAACCAAGCTACCAGCAGAACCACCAATTACAATAATATGTTTGGCCACTTGTTGCATCAGGTTTTTCTACGATATATTTTTTGAGGAATACTCACTACATCAAACGCTGGCTTGATGGTGGAGAAAAGCAAGCTCTCTCTTGCACCAATTGCTAAGAACCCCAAAGATGATAGACTTCTGTAAAATAACTGGTATACTTTATTTTGTAATTCACGATTGAAATATATCATCACATTACGGCAACAGATTAGTTGAAACTCGTTGAATACACCATCGGTTACTAAATTATGTGTAGAGAAAACAATTTTCTTACGTAAATCTTTATTGATTAACACATTATCGTAACGAGCAGTGTAATAAGATGAAAAATCTTGCAGGCCACCACTTTGTAAATAATTAGCTGTATAATCTTTCATAGCTTTCAATGGCACAAATCCTTGCTTTGCTTTTTCAATGCTACCAGCGTTGATATCGGTAGCGTAAATAATGCTTCTAGAAAGTAAGCCAGCTTCGTGTAATACAATACACATGCTAAACACTTCTTCGCCAGTTGCACAACCTGGATGCCAGATTTTTATGATAGGATATGAAGCTAACACCGGAAGTACTTTTTCTCGTAATTCTCTGTAAAAAAGTGGGTCGCGAAACATCTCAGTAACCTTCACCGTAATAGTTTCTAAAAAGAAAGGAAAAAAACTTGGGTTATTGATTAACTGATGTTTCAACTCAAAGAAGCTATCTAACTTAGCAATATCGCATACACGTTGTACCCTTCTTGTAAAGGATGCCATTGCATAATTAGAAAAATCGTATCCATATTGCTGTTGAATGACAGCGATGATTTCAGATACTTCTTCTATGGTTAATCTCAGTTGACTCACAAAATCACAATTAATGTTTACTGCGATAACCACACACGCATGAGTGATAATAACTTGTTATTATCTACAGGCTTTGTAATATAGTCTGATGCCCCTGCTTCAATACATTTTTCTCGGTCGCCAGTCATTGCTTTTGCCGTAAGGGCAATCATGGGCAGATTATTGAATTGCTGCATGGCTCTGATACGACGCATGGCTTCATAACCATCCATTTCAGGCATCATGATATCCATTAATACTAGTTCGATATCGCTGTGTTGTAATAGCATGTCGATAGCTTCTTTACCATCGTTGGCGGTGTATACTTGCATTTGATGCTCTTCTAATAAAGTTGTAAGCACAAATACATTACGCATATCGTCATCTACGACTAAAATTCGGCGTTTCGCTAGAGCTTGAAAATCGTCGAGTACAGGTGCAGCGGAATTAGCAAACTTTAAACTAGTTTGATCAACCTCTTGTACTTTATGTAGAAACAGCTCTAACTCATCCATCAATCGATCTTTACTCTGGCTGCTTTCACGAATGATTACATTACTAATTTTCTTCAACTGTAATTCATCTGTAGAAGAAATATCACTATCAAGATAAATGATTACTGGTACTGACTTAGTATCAGGATGTTGCTGTAATTCTTGCAAACTCTTAATGCCCTTTTCGATATCATTACCAATATCGGCGATGATACAATCAAACAATTCATCTTTAGCCAACTCAATGGCTACTTTAACAGACTTCGCATAAGTACAAACAGCTTCTACATGTCGGCTATCGAATAGGCCTTTCAAAGATTCGCCTGTTAACGATTCGCCAGCTATCACAAGTACCTTCTTGATATTACCTTGTAATTTCCTACGAATCAAGTTAAAAGCCATTTCAAGATCGGCTTTTTGCACCGGTTTTTTGAGATATGCTAAAGCACCACCTGCAGCAAGTTTGGCTTCGTCGGCTGCGGAAATAATATGTACTGGAATGTGCTTGGTAGCTTCTTCTTGTTTAAGCAATCGAATAATATTCCAACCATCGAGTACAGGCAACTGCATATCAAGAATGATAGCAGAAGGTTTATAGCTTTTAGCATAGTACAAGCCTTCATCGCCTTGTAATGCTACAATGGTTTTGTATCCTTTATTTCTGGCAAACTCGTTTAAAATACTTGCAAATGAAAAATCATCTTCGATGATCAACATTACTTTATCGCCAGGTTTTACAATACTTCTATCATCCTTAATTACTGTTTGCAAAGGAATAACAGAAGGATCTAACACAAAAGCTTCTGCAACACTTGTATCGTTGTTATGTACACCAATATTAGGTAATACTTCACTCACATTTACCGGAAGGTATAACGTAAAAATACTACCCTCGCCATCTTTACTTTCTAAACGCAATTCGCCACCTAACATGCGTATCAATTCTCTACTGATGGATAAACCTAAACCCGTTCCGCCATACTTACGGCTTGTACTTCCATCGGCTTGCTGAAATGCTTCGAAAATTAATTGCTGCTTATCTACAGGTATACCTATGCCTGTATCTTTCACTTCAAATGCTATTACTTGCTTAGCCTCTTTAAGTGTTGTTGCTGTAGGAATAAAATTACTTGGCGAGAAAATATTCAGTGATACAGCGCCACCCTTAGGTGTAAACTTAAAGGCGTTGCTAAGTAGGTTCTTTATGATTTGTTCAACACGTTGTTGATCGGTGATAATTTGTTCCGTAATGCCGCTTGCAACATTTACTGCAAAGGTAACTTGCTTTTCTTGCGATACCACATCGAACATACTACGCATGTTGATGGTGATATGCTGTAGTAATACTTTTTCGGCATGTATCTCTACCTTGCCCGCTTCTATTTTACTTAAGTCTAATATATCATTAATCAGATTAAGCAAGTCGCTACCACTTTTATGAATAATATTGGCATACTCAATTTGCTTATCGTTCAAATTTTTTGCTTTGTTTTCTGAAAGCAGCTTGGCAAGAATTAAAACACTGTTCAAAGGTGTTCTTAATTCGTGGCTCATGTTGGCTAAGAACTCACTCTTATACCTGCTTGCAGCTTCTAGCTCTCTTGCTTTTTGAGATAGTGTTTGTCGAGCAATTTCAACAGCCTCATTACGCTCTTCTAACTCTGCATTAATTTGTCGTAACTCTTCTTCTTGTACCTTCAACTCTTCTTCTGAAGATTGTAATATTTGAGCTTGCTTTTGTAGCTCTTCGTTGGCTCGTTTTAAATTATGTTGTTGTTGCTCTAAAAACTCTTTTTGAAATTGCACTTGCGTTAATAGTTTAGTTACACTATCGGCTGCTAATCGGCTATGTATAGCTACCGACAAATGATTACTGATCATTTGCAAGAAGCGTTTTTCTTGCTCGCTAAAGCTTCCAAAGCTTACCAACTCCACAACACCTTTCAGTTCTCCATTCAACCACAAAGGCATGTAAGCTAGTTCGCCAGGAGCACCAAAACCACTGGCTGTTTGCAAGTGCCAATATTCTTTAGGTACATCTTTTACTACCAATACATCTTTTTGTTGAGCCGCAGCACCAACCATACCCTCACCTATTGATAGTGTCATTTTTTTGGTATCGGGCAATGCGTAACCTGCAGTAAGTTTCAGCTTTTTAATATCATCATCGTATAAGTACAAAGCACCAGCGGGCAACTGATTGTAATGAATGATGGCAGTGATAATTCTGTTGGCTAATTCAGAAGTGCTCTTAACATCTTGCATTTGCGTGTTAATTTCACTTAAACCAGTTAGCAACCAATTCTTCTCTTCTGTTAAGCTATTCACCTTCGCTAATTCATCGATACTTGCTTGTAATCGCAAGCCAGCCCTATACCTACTTTTAAACGCTTGAATAACAGTATTAATCAAAAGTAATACCACCATCATCAACAAGCTTACACCAGTAATAAGCACTGTTTTCGATTGTGTTACACTTTGTTCTGTTCTTGCTTTTCTAATCACTAATAAGCGATCTTCATTCGCTTTTACTTTCTCAAATAAACTATATACAGCATTTAATCTCGATTCTTCTTCGGCTACAATTTGTTGCAGTTGTGTTTGTGTAATACCAGCTGTAACTTTTCCATCGGCATTCCAATACGTGAACACATTATGAATACTATCTTCAATACTTTGTGCGTGTATCATTTGCGTGGGGTTATCGGCCAGCAACTCTTTGAGTGCAACCAATGCTGGCGGTATTGCGGCATCACCTTTGGTGTACATCGTCATATACGAAGGGTTGCCTGTAATGGCAAATGCCCTTCTGGCGCCACGCATTTGTAATAAATTATACCTGATATCTCTCAGTTTCATCAGTACACGCTGAGAATGATCTACCAACGACGATTCTTTAGCTTGCTGTTCTACCGAGTATACACTCATAAACCCAACCACTAAAACCAACAACACGGCTAATATCAAGCCTCCATATAGCCGCATCGAAAGTGTATTTTTCATACTGTAAGAATTAAGTAAAACTGCTGGAAAGATAGTTTTTACCCTGCCCATTTCAAATTATAAAAGCTATTTTTCCACTCAATAATACATTTACGTAAGTATTACATTTTATTTCATAATATCGAGAAAAAGAAACACATGCTTCAAAAAGTTGTACATCTCGCTGTAATTGTAATAGGCGCTAGCATGTTACATAGCTGTAACAATAAGCCTACTAAAGCCGATGCCCTTGCGGTAAATATGGATACAACCATACACCCGGGCAACGATTTTTTTGCTTACGCCAATGGCGGATGGATTAAGAACAACCCGATTCCGGGCGAACAAAGCAGTTGGGGTATTGGCAACCTAGTGATTGAAGAAAATCTGAAACGATTAAGAACCATCAACGAAGCGGCCGCTGCTGCCACCGCCGCCGCTGGAACACCTGAACAAAAAATCGGTGATTTCTGGAAGGCTGCTATGGACAGTATAAGCATTGAACAAAGAGGCTTAAGCGATGTACAGCCTTATTTTCAACAAATTGAAGCGGCGAACAATACGAATGCAATTGTACAACTCATGGCAAAGTTCCAAACCATTGGAGTTGGCACTTTGGTAGGCAGTTATATTGGTCAAGACGATATGAACAGCGAGGTAATGGCACTTAAGTTTTGGCAAAGTGGCCTTTCTTTACCCGAAAGAGAATATTACCTCAAAACAGATAGTACAAGCAAGGCAATTCTCACAGGTTTCAGCAAGTACATCGCTGCTTTGCTCACCCTTACGGGTAAAAGTGAAAGCGATGCAACAGCACATGCAACTGCTATTGTACAACTAGAAACAAAACTTGCCAAAGTTCATAGAACACTAGCAGATCAGAGAGACCCTTACAAGAACTACAACAAACTAGGTATACAAGCTTTTTATAAACTAGCTGGTAACTTTCCTATGCATGGGTACTTAACCACATCGGGATTACCTGACAATATTGATAGTGTAATTGTAGGACAACCTGAATACTATGCCAGCTTAGCAAAGCTGCTAAGCGAAACTCCTTTGCCAATTTGGAAATCGTATCTGCAATTTCAATTGCTCGATGCATATGCAGAAGCATTACCTGATGTATACAGCAGCACTAAATTTGAATTCACCAAATTATTAAATGGTGCCAAATTGCGAAAGCCACGTTGGAAAAGAGTATTGAGTAATGAAGAACGTGTGATGGGTGAATTACTCGGACAACTTTTTGTAAAAGAATACTTCAATGAAAAAGCGAAGCAACGTTATGAAAACCTAGTACAGGCTATTAAACTTGCGCTTAAAAATCGTATTGCAAAGCTCGACTGGATGAGTGATAGCACCAAGCAAAAAGCTTATGCCAAGCTTGCAAGTATGAAGCAAAAAGTTGGATACCCAGATCAATGGAAAGATTTTTCAAGCCTCACTATTGTTCCTGATAGCTATTTTAAAAACATGGTATCAGGTAATACTTTTTGGTGGAAGTACAATCTCAACAAGCTAGGCAAACCAGTAGATAGAAATGAATGGGAAATGAATCCGCAAGAGTACAACGCGTATTATAACCCAAGCAATAATGAAATTGTATTACCAGCAGGTATTTTTACTGTACCTGGTTATAGAGATGAAGAACTAGATGATGCATTGGTGTATGGATATGCTGGTGCGAGTACCATTGGTCATGAAATTACACATGGTTTCGATGATCAAGGGCGACAGTTCGATGCTAAAGGCAACCTCACCAATTGGTGGACTGCCAAAGATGAAGCTGCATTTAACAGCAGAGCTCAAGTAATGGTGCAACAGTTTAGTGCTTTTAATGTGGTAGATACCTTTAAAATCAATGGTAGTGCTACCCTTGGTGAAAACATTGCAGATTTAGGTGGCGTACTTTTAGGATGGGATGCTTTTCAACTAACAGAACAATACAAAGCCAATCAGCCCATTGCTGGACTTACACCACGACAACGTTATTTCTTAGGCTATAGCCTTGGATGGTTAGGACACAGCACTCAAGAGAGCTTACGCAATCAAGTGTTATCGGATGTACATAGCCCAGCTAAGTTCAGAGTGAACGGCCCATTTGTAAGTGTAGACGCATTTTACGAGGTGTTTAAAGTAACACCCCAACATAGCATGTTTCTAGCCCCTGAAAAACGTGTTCGTATTTGGTAAGTACACCTTGCTAAAACTTGTATTTAAAAGCTAGGGGCGCCTTCGGCGCCCCTAGCTTTTAAATATATTCAACAACAATATTGAGCTTATAATACCCACATACGATTCACTGCTGCTACAATAGCATCGATTGGTTGTAACTGCATACACTTGAAATGTCCTTTAGGGCATTGTTTGTATCCAATTTTACTGCATGGTCTACAGTTAATATCAGACACTTCAAACAAGGCATTTGCTACTTCAGCATTACCATAGTATGGCCCCATACCGAAAGCGGGTACAGTGTTACCCCATATACTAATAATTGGTTTTTTAAAGGCCGCAGCAATGTGCATTAACCCTGTATCGTGTGTTACGATAACCTTAGCCTGTTGCACCAAGCTAGCACTTTCGTGCAGCTTGAACTTACCACAAGCATTGAATATTTTTTCTTGATTGATATCTGCTAATAATTGTCCGTTCACTGCATCTTCAGGTCCACCTAATAGTACAATGGGTTGTTCAATTGCAGCACACAACGCTTTTAGTTTACTCAGAGGTAATTGCTTTGTTGCCAATGCAGCTCCAATAACTACACCAACATACCCATTACGATGGGTAACTGGCAACTGTGCTACGCTAACTCTAGCAGCTTCGGGAATAAAATAATCGAGCCCTTGCATATCGTTGCTTACACCTATAGCTTCGGCTGTAGCTAGATACCTATCTACAATATGAATGGCTGGTAAGCGATTGATTTTAAAGTTGGTAAGCAACCACTTTTCTACATTCAACTTATTGAAACTATAGGCTTTTGCTTTGAGTGCTCGCTTTACTTTCAAAGTTCTGAGATTATGATGTAAGTCAATCACCACATCAAAAGCTTCTTGCTTTAAAGCTGCTAATAGTATTGACCAGTCACTACCTAAGCCCCATACTTTTGTTAGATATGGATTAGGCTCTACAATATTTACAAAAGATTGCTTTGTAAGAAAATGCACCTCGGCATTAGGCACTTGCTTTTTTATACAACGTATCACTGGCGTTGTTAAAACAATATCGCCAATAGATGAAAAACGTATGATTAAAATTTTAGGCATGTGCGTCTACATTTGCCGTAAGGCTAACCAGTTAATGTTCTACAAAGTTTAAATCTTTATGAAAGGTTTCTTTACTTGTTGCAGCAGCAATAACCGCGATGAACATAACAATCATACCCGTAACCATGGCGCCCGTTATGAAGGGATCACTATTAGGAAACCACCGATGCAAAAAACCTTGCTCATCGCGAAGCCATTTGAAGAGTGGCAGTATAAAAATACTAAGCAAGCCACGCACCATGTTGGGGATCGTTGTTGTTGCAGTTGCCCGAATATTGGTACCAAACTGCTCTGCCGCCATTGTTACAAAAATGGCCCAAAAACCAGTACCAAAGCCTAAGCCAGCACACACCCAATACATGGCTTGTGCCGAGCCTTGCCACAATGCATGGAAGAATAATGCCATAAAAATTAACGTGATACTATAGAAAACATACAAAGCTTGCTTTCTACTTTTTAAACCATGACTTACCACACCAATTACGATATCACCGATAGAAATAGAAGCGTAAGCATACATCACAGCCTTACCACTATCTACCGCTTCTGTAATACCAAAATGCTTGGCAAATTCGCTACTGAATGTAACCAACACACCTATTACATACCATGTTGGCAAGCCTATACATATAGATTTAATATAACGTATAAACAACTCCTTACGGGTAAAAATCATGAAAAAATTACCTCGCTTTACTGATTGCTTTTTAACATGATGAAACATGCCACTTTCAAACACCGATATACGCATAAACAACAAGAGTATGCCCATACCGCCGCCTATAAAGTAACAGATACGCCAATCGAAAAACTCTTTACAGAAATACGCCAGCACAGCGCCACTTAAACCGATGCCTGCTACTAAACTTGTAGCCAAGCCTCGCTTTTCTTTTGGGGTTAATTCACTAACTAATGTAATACCAGCACCCAGTTCGCCAGCCAAACCAATACCTGCAATAAAACGTATCCACGCATACTGATCTACGGTTTGTACAAAACCATTTCCGATATTGGCTAAGGAGTACAAAAGAATACTCCCGAATAATACACTTAGTCGCCCTTTTTTATCTCCTAAAACACCCCACAAAATACCTCCAATCAGTAAGCCCAGCATTTGCATGGTAATGATATGTTCACCATCTGTTAGCAAGCCTTCATCGCTTAAGCCTAAACTTTTTAAACTAGGCACACGAATAATACTGAACAGCAATAAATCGTATATATCTACAAAGTAGCCAAGGGCTGCAACCACAAGTGGAATACTCAGCAACTTATGGTTCTGGTGGTTGTGATGTGTGGCAGTCATAAAGCAATCGGTTGTTTGGTAATGCGTACTATTTAGGTATGATGCTCCTTGGTTTTGCCGAAAAGCATTTTATACACAACAGGGGCTGTTGTAACCAATACAATAGCTAATACAATAATTTCTAGATGCTTACGCAAATCAAGATCAAATTGATTTAAGATGAACTTATACAAGAAATGGCCAGCAAAAATCATACTTAGTACCCAAGCAATACAGCCAACAATATTGTAGAACATGAACTTTTTACGATCCATTTGAACAATACCTGCAATAATGGGTGCGAATGTTCTTACAATGGGTAAGAAACGTGCAAAAATAATAGCACCACCACCGTGCTTTTCATAAAACTCCTTTGCTTGGTATAAATATTTTTTCTTATAGAAAAAAGAATCTTTACGTTGAAATAAATATGGTCCGCTCTTGCGCCCAAACCAATAGCCCACACTATTACCCACCACACCAGCGAACGTAATCAATGCTACAATTACAATCAGATTAATCCACTCTCCTTCCATACCTGCTAAGCCGATAGTTTTAAAAAATTCTACACCCAAGTTGCCGCTGTAAATACCAGCTACAAATAACAAACTATCGCCTGGCAAAAAGAACCCAGCAAACAACCCAGTTTCAGCAAATACAATAAACAACAATAAAAATAAACCTCCATTGACGATGTAATACATCGGGTTCACCAGATCCTTCCAGGTGAATACCTTATTTACCGTAAGGGTAGCATTGGTTCTTACATCGCTAGCAACAAAACTAGCTGCCTCGTGTAATGCATCTTTCACAGCAATACTATCTACGTCGGTTAGGTTAATGGTGGCAGCACCACTTTCATTGGTGGTAGCAGTAGTACCTTGCGGTAAAAGTTGAATCGTAGCGTTGGCCACAGGATTCTCATACTGATTTTGCAAACGAATGGTAAGAGTATCTGTTTTCGCTTGCGCCCAACTACATACAACAGTTATTACCAAAAAAATAGTACAGAAGAGAGACTTCATAAGTTGCTTTAATTAATCTACAATTTGAATTTCACTAATGTGTATGATGCACTGCAGCACCGCCATCGTGTTCGAGTGCACCCTCCCACTTGCTAACAACAGCAGTTGCTAATGCATTACCCACCACATTGGTTGCAGTTCTAAACATATCACAAAAGTGATCGATGGGCAAAATAAGCGCTACGCCAATAGCAGGAATGTTAAACATACTACAAGTAGCTAGCACAACTACTAAACTTGCTCTCGGCACACCTGCAATACCTTTACTGGTAAGCATGAGTACAAGTAGCATTGTAAGTTGTGTTCCTAAATCGAGCGGTACGTTGTAAGCTTGTGCAATGGCAAGACTAGCAAAGGTCATATACATCATACTACCATCGAGGTTGAAACTATAACCAAGTGGCAGAATAAAGCTTACAATTTTATCCTTACAACCGAAACGTACCAACTCTTCCGTGAGCTTTGGAAATACGGCCTCGCTGCTGGTTGTAGTAAATGCAATCAAAAGCGGACTGCTAATACGCTTGAAAAGTGTTATCAGTCGGTTACCAAGAATTAAATATCCAACCGTCAATAAAATCAGCCATAATAAGGCAATACCTAATAAGAAGTAACCAAAGTAAATAAAGTAAAATTGAAAAATACCTAACCCACGTAATGCTACCACACTACACAAAGCACCGAACACACCTACAGGTGCTACATTCATTACATAACCCACCATTTTTAACACTACATGGCTTACTACATCCAACGCTTTGATTAACGGCTTGGCATGGTCGCCCATAGATGCAGTAGCTACACCAAACAATACGCTAAATACAACCAACTGTAAAATTTCATTGGTGGCCATCGCTTCTACCACACTCTTCGGGATAACGTGTTCTATGAATTTCTGTAAACTAAACTCTGTGGTTTTAGCCATTAAATCTGCTACACCGGCTTTGTCGCCCTGATTCATCTCAATGTAATGGCCTGGTTGAAACACATTTACCAACACCATTCCCAATAATAAACTCACTAGCGATGCAGTAATAAACCATAACATGGCCTTGCCGCCAACACGACCGACTGCTTTTAAATCGCCTAGCTTAGCAATACCCACTACAAGTGTACTAAACACAAGCGGAGCAATAATCATTTGTACCAGACGGATGAAAATATTACCTAACAGCTTAATCTTAGGAGCAAAAGCTTCTATAAAACTGGCACTTGCCTGTGTATGAATTATGTATCCTATTCCCATGCCGGCGAACATGGCAAGTAGAATATACAGCGTTAATCTATTTTTTCGTTGTGGCTTGTGCGAATGCGTTTGTGCAGAAATATCCATGCTGAAGCACTAATACGTGAATGAATGCACGCAATATAAGCATGTATTAGCACTAGCAGCCTGATAAACTTTAAACAAACCTACACCTTTCAAGCACTCAAAGGCGCTCCCCATGCTGGCTCCAGTCTAACCCATCTTTCTCTTCTACTTCCGATACCCTTAGTGGCGTTATTAAGTCGGTGATTTTTAATAAAATGAACGTACCTCCAAAAGCAAATACACTCACCGCTAACATAGCTAGCACATGTACTGTGAATAGCTTGGTGTTCCCAAAAATTAAACCATCATTTACTACAATTCCGTTGATGTTATGATGTGCAAACACACCCGTTAACAACATGCCTACAATACCGCCAACACCATGGCAAGGGAACACATCCAGCGTATCGTCAATATTGGTTCTAGTACGCCACTCTACCATCATATTACTTACAATACTACTGGCAATACCAACTACTAAAGAATGTGGAATACTAATGAATCCGGCAGCTGGTGTTATGGCTACCAACCCCACCACCGCACCAATACACGTGCCCATAGCACTTGGCTTACGACCTCTAATGGCATCGAATATTACCCATGTAAATGCCGCCGCTGCCGATGCTGTGGTGGTGGTAGCTAAGGCAGTTGCTGCAAGGTTATTGGCACCAAAGGCACTACCTGCATTAAAGCCAAACCAGCCAAACCATAACAATCCGGTTCCGAGCAACACATAAGTAATACGAGCTGGATGATGCCCGGGCATACTTCTTCCTTTTAAATAAATAGCACTAGCCAATGCTGCCCAGCCCGCACTCATGTGCACTACTGTGCCCCCTGCAAAATCAAGTACGCCCCACTTTGCCAAAATACCATTCGGATGCCAGGTGGCATGGGCAAGTGGACTATAAATAAAAATGCTAAACAACACGATAAATAACAGATAACTCGTAAAACGAATACGCTCGGCAAATGCCCCCGTAATTAAAGCAGGCGTAATAATGGCAAACTTCAACTGATAGAATGCGAACAGCAACAACGGAATGGTTGGTGCCAATTCCCATGGTGCTCCTTCTATTACACCCTTCATCATAAAAAAGGTAGCAGGATTACCAATAATACCTTTCCAACTCTCGCCAAACGCCAAACTAAAGCCAAACACCACCCATACTACTGTAATCACTGCCATGCAAATGAAGCTCTGCAACATGGTACTAATTACATTTTTCTTACTCACCATACCGCCGTAGAAAAAAGCCAATCCGGGTGTCATAATCAACACCAACCCTGTAGCACTAAGCATCCAAGCGGTATCTGCAAAACTGATATTGGTGTGATTAGCAACGGCTGCCGGCACACTTGGATGCAACAAACTGATAACCAAAATAGCCATCAACAACAAAAAAGGGATTAGGGCTAAACGGCGGGTCATTGACATAGTAAAAAGTATTCTATATTTATATTTATCAGAAAATTGTAGGCAATAATATCAATTTACACTAAAAAATAAAACATTAATTTTTTCATAACATATTTTCATTTACGTAAGTACCTTACGGTAAATAAAAACGCTTCGAGGTAACCAAGCACCTCGAAGCGTTCAACATATAGCTTTACCAATAGTTACTTACACCGCAGTTCTTCCCGGATAAGCCTGTAAAGCAGCCTCTAAACAATCCATAGCTGCATGAATATCGGCAATGCTTAACACGTACGCCAAGCGTACCTCATTTTTGCCCAAGCCAGTAGTACCATAAAAACCAGTTGCAGGCGCTAGCATTACCGTGGCATTATTATAGCTAAAGCTTTCTAACAACCACTGACAAAACGTATCGGCATCATCAATCGGGAGTCGAGCCATTGCATAAAACGCCCCGCCCGGATTCGGACAAAATACCCCCTCCATAGCATTCAGCCGTGCTACCAAAGCATCGCGGCGTGCCTGATATTCAGTTTTTGTAACATCAAAATAATTCGATGGCAAATCAACCGCTGCTTCTGCAGCAATCTGTGCAAAACTTGGCGGACTTAATCTTGCCTGTGCAAATTTCATCGCAGCCTGATACAATGCTTCGTTTTTGGTTACAAAGGCACCTAAACGAGCACCACAAGCACTATAACGCTTGCTCACAGTATCCATCAACACAATATGATCATCAACACCTGTTAACTGCAAAGCACTAAAATGCGAGCCGGTGTAGCAAAATTCTCTATAAGCTTCATCGCTAAACAAAAACAAACCATGCTTCGCTATAATGGTCTTTAATACTTCTAACTCGGCTTGGCTGTACAAATAACCAGTTGGATTGTTAGGATTACATATTACAATCGCTTTAGTACGAGGTGTAATTACCCGCTCAAATGCTTCTATCGGTGGCAATGCAAATCCATTATCAATACTACTTGTAATAGGTACCACTGTTACACCAGCAGCTACGGCAAAGCCATTGTAATTGGCATAAAACGGTTCTGGAATAATTACTTCATCGCCAGCATCGAGGCATGCCATAAATGCGAACATTATGGCTTCGCTACCGCCTGTAGTTACAATAATGTGATTGTGATGCACATGTACACCCACTGAAGCATAATAATCTACCAACTTACGACGGTAGCTTTCATTACCTGCACTGTGGCTATATTCTAATACTTTAAAATCGCTGTTACGAACCGCATCTAACATTACCTGCGGTGTTTCAATATCGGGCTGACCAATATTCAAATGATACACTTTGGTACCACGCTGCTTTGCAGCTTCGGCATACGGTACCAATTTTCTGATAGGACTAGGTGGCATTTGCTGCCCACGCTTACTGATAGATAATGTTGCCATAACGATGGCAAACATAAGGAAAGGCCAACAACAAGCACACAGTTGTTAGGTTAAATGGTAACATGGGGCTGTAAGCTTCGTACAAACATCGGCTTGGGTTCAGGCTGTTGCGGGGTGCCGTGCTCCGCACCGCCTTACCATGATGGTAAGGCGCCCTCCACATCCTGCAGCCCTTGAGCTATGGAATAGCTATTGAGCTAACTAGTGTCGGTTTAAATTATCGAGTGCATGTTCTAGCACATGGTTAAAGTTTGCCTCCGTTAAGGGCTTACCAACAAACGCAACAATATCCGACTCAATACCACGCTCTACTACTTTATCGTGTAATGCTGCTGATACAATAATGATTTCGGCCTTCACATGCGGATGTAGCAATTTTGAATGACGCCATTTTTCTACCACCGTAAAGCCATCCATCACGGGCATATTTAAATCGAGTAATACAACTGCTTTGGTAGCTCTGGTTTGATGCTCTAGCCAATCGAGTGCTTTTGCACCATCTTCAAATTCAAACACTTCAAATTTGGTAGTATCTACTTGTTGACGCATTAACATACGATCAAGCATACTATCATCTACTATCAGCATTTTATATTCCATAGTTATAGTGTGTATCGGATTTAAAATTAAACCATTTCTAATAAAATAATACGTATCCCTTATCATAGGGATATGGCACTTCATTTACCGTAAGGTACTCCTACATATTACCCAACAGCAACGCACACTCTTTAATGAGCTTTTGCTTATTGATAGCAGCGGTACCTACCTCTTCGCAAACGAGTCCACCAGCAATATTGGCAATATTACCTGCAATGTTAATGTTGCCCGTAGCAGCATAAATAAGGCTCGCTGTAGCAATTACCGTATCGCCAGCTCCGCTTACGTCGGCAATATTGCGTAGGTGTGCCGGTACAATTTTGCTGGCATTGCCTTTTTGAAAAAACACACCTTTTTCGCTGAGTGTTATCAGTGATATTTTATGTTGTAGTTGTTGATACAAAGCATCATGTATTTGCCGTAAGGCCGGCTCTGAAACATCGTTACTCAACAGGTTTAAGCTATCGCTTACTTCTTTAAGATTCGGTTTAAAAATATCAACACCCTTAAACGCAAAGAAGTTTTTACGCTTAGGGTCTACAGTAGTTATAATGCGTTGCTCTTTGCAAATAGCAATCATTTGAGCAATGCAATGTGGCGTAAGTACGCCTTTATTGTAATCTTCGAAAATAACTACTGCGGGTTGGTAGCGTTGTACATAGGCTGTAAAGCTTTGCAACAACTGCTGCTCATCGTCGGTATTAATATCGTTGGTTACTTCGCTATCTAATCGCATCATTTGTTGGTTGCGACTGATGATGCGTGTTTTGTTGGTGGTAATACGATGCTCGCTTTTAACGATGTACTTGGTATCAATATTTTCTTTTTGCAGCAAGCCCATGAGTACCTCGGCATCATCGTCGTTACCAATAACACTGAACAAAGTTGTTTCGGCACCTAATGCTACGGTGTTCAATGCTACGTTACCGGCACCTCCAATACGATATTCTTTTTTACGTAAGGTAACTACTGGCACTGGTGCTTCAGGCGATATGCGTTCAACACCACCCCATAAATAAGTATCGAGCATTACATCGCCAACTACGGCAACCCTTACCTGATTTAACGATGCAAAAAGTTGATTAAAATCTGTGCTATTCACTATGCTTTCTTTTTATTGGCTACGGCAATGTAGTACACAGGTACGCCAAGTAGCACCAAAATTAAACCTGGCCAAGTATATGTTGGCTTGAATACAATTAATGATATACAAAATGTTGCCGCCATCATGATATACACTAGTGGCAACAGCGGATAACCTACTGCTTTGTAAGGCCGTTCGGCATCAGGGCGTTGCTTACGGAGAATAAAAATGCCCGCAATGGTAAGTATATAAAATAGCATTACTACAAAGCTTACATAATCGAGCAAATCACCATACTTACCACTTAAGCAAAGCAAACTTGCCACTACGGCTTGGATCCACAAGGCGTAAGCCGGTACATTGTTTTTATTGAGCTGGGCTGTTTGTTTGAAAAACAATCCATCTTTTGCCATTGTGTAGTACACTCTTGCTCCTGCTAAAATGAGTCCGTTATTACAACCAAAAGTGCTAATCATAATAAGCACAGCAATGATGTACGTACCAATGTTCCCAAAAATGGTATTGGCAGCACTCACCGCAACTCTGTTTTCGGGAGCGAAGGCAATATCGTTCAAAGGCAATACGCCCAAATACATGAGATTACAACTTACGTAAATGACTGTAACAATGAGTGTTCCGAAGAATAGGCTGAGCCCGATATTACGTTGCGGATTTTTAACCTCGCCTGCAATGAAAGTGATGTTGTTCCAGGCATCGCTACTAAAAATAGAGCCTACCATAGCACTTGCCAATGCTCCAAACATTAACACACCTGTGAGATTATTCCACACATTGGCATCGCTTGCCTGACGTGAACTATGTTGCTTCATTACAAAAGCATCTTGCCAATTGGCTTGCCACACTTCAGGATTAAACGCTACAAAACCAGCAATGATTAACCCGAATAACGCCAACAGTTTGGTTCCTGTAAAAAAGTTTTGAATGAATTTAGCGCCTTGTATACCTTTTGTATTGGTGTAGGTAAGTAGCAAAATAGTGGCGATACTTACGAGCTGTGCTGCCGATATACGAACACTACCAATGGCAAATAAGATATTTTTTTCACTTACCGCAGGTATTAAATAGGCTGTGAATTTGCTAAAAGCAACACCTACGGCTGCTATTGTACCTGTTTGAATTACTGCGAAAAAACTCCATCCGTATAAGAACCCTACTAATGGGTTGTATGCTTCTTTGAGATACACATATTGTCCGCCGGCTTTGGGGAACATGCTCGATAACTCGCCATAACTTAATGCTGCAGTCATTGTCATAAAGCCGGTAAGCAACCATGCTGCCACCAACCAACCACTGCTACCTAAATCTTTCAGCATGTCGGCACTTACAATAAAAATACCCGACCCAATCATACTACCTGCAACAATCATAGTAGCGTCAACAAGACCCAAGGTGGGTTTAAAAGTACCTGATGGCGTATCGTTCATAACAATAGTTTTGGTATAGGTGTGCTAAATGTAAGCTGTTGTAAGGATAATTGTTGCTGTGTGCTTTAGCTTTTACCGTAAGGTAGGCTACAACAAAAACCCGTTCGGTAAGAACGGGCTTTCAAGGTTATTGCTTTTGCTTTTCTTTATACTGTTTGTTGAGGGCTGCAATTAACTCGTTGGTGATGTTTTGTGCAGAATCTTTGTAATACAAGTAATCGTTTTCGCTGCTGGCAAATACATAAGCGTAGCCTTTGCCTTCGCAGTAAGTTTTCAAAAAATCTTGGATCGTTTTTTTCACTTCCTGCATTTTTTGAAGGCTGAGTGCTTGCATTTCTTGAGCACCTTCTTGTTCTGTTTGGCGGTAGTTTTCTTGTATACGCATCAACTCTTGTTGAAATGCCGTTTGCTCGGCCTGTGTCATGCTTGGGCCTTTGGCATTTGCTTCTTTAAGCTTGTTTTCGTATTGTAGTTTTAAGCTATTTAAACGACGGCTAAACTCATCGTCTTTACCGCGTAAGTAGTTACGCGTTTCTTTAAAATAAGTGTATTGATTTTCTAAACTATCAAGTTCAAAGTAGGCGATTTTATTGTTGGCTACCGACGTTGTTCCATCAGCATTTTTAGTTACTACTGTTGTGTTAGCTTTATTTGTAAAGTGTAAATAGAACAATACCGCTACTGCAACTGCAAGTATTGCTTGAACAATCGTAGAAATTTGCTTCATGCTTTTTGTTTGATTGGCAAATTAAGGGGAAAAGCGGCAAAAGCGATGTTAATGTAGGCATCAAATATTTGCAGATCATTTGCGTAAGTGCCAAGAACAATAAAGGTGCCATGTACTGGCACCTTTAATAGCTTTACCTTACGGTAAATGTATAGTATGTTGTTACTTACTATTCATCATCATCAAAGCTCATTGCTTCTCTAGTTGTTGCGAGTAGTTCATACTCTTCTTTGCTACCAACAAGTAATGATTCGAACTTTTTCAAACCTGTACCTGCAGGGATGAGGTGACCAGTAATTACGTTTTCTTTTAAGCCAGCCATTAAATCGGTTTTACCATTAATAGCTGCGGTGCTTAATACTTTGGTAGTTTCCTGGAACGAAGCAGCTGAAATCCAGCTTTGTACACCTAACGAAGCTTTGGTGATACCTAACAATACTGGTGTAGCAGTAGCAGGACGTGCGTCGCGTACTTCAACCAGCTTTTTATCTGAACGACGTAAGATTGAGTTCTCTTCACGTAGTTCACGTAAGGTTACAATTTGACCAGACTTCATACGAGTGCTTTCGCCAGCATCGGTAACTACTTTCTTATCGAAGATTCTATCGTTCTCTTCGTTAAAGTCAAAACGATCTTCTAAATCTTCTTCTAAGAACTTCGTATCACCAGCGTCAACGATTTCAACCTTCTTCATCATCTGGCGCACAATTACTTCAATGTGCTTATCGTTGATTTTTACACCTTGTAAACGATATACTTCTTGAATTTCGTTAACCACGTACTCTTGTACTGCAAACGGCCCTTTGATCGCAAGAATATCGGCAGGAGCAACCTGACCATCTGATAATGCTGTACCAGCTTTCACGAAGTCACCATCTTGTACAAGAATCTGACGTGTTAATGGTACCAAGTACTTTTTAACAACACCATCTTTCGCTTCAACAATGATTTCGCGGTTACCACGCTTCACATTACCAAATGCAACTACACCATCAATTTCACAAACTACAGCTGGGTTACTTGGGTTACGAGCCTCGAACAATTCAGTTACACGAGGCAAACCACCGGTGATATCACCACTCTTACGCATGGTACGAGGGATCTTCACCAATACTTGTCCGGCCTTAACCGTATCGCCTTCATCAACCATTAAACGGCTACCAACAGGCAAGTTGTAGTTTTTAGCTTCTTTACTACCCTCGATCACCATGCCTGGAATCTTGGTTTTATCTTTTGTTTCGATAACAACCTTATCGCGGTGACCTGTTTGTTCATCGGCTTCTTCACGGTAGGTAACACCTTCGAGCACATTTTCTAAACGTACCTGACCATCTATTTCAGCAATCAATACGTTGTTGAATGGATCCCATGAGCAGATCGCATCACCTTTCTTGATTTCCTGACCATCTTTTACCAATAAAGTACTACCGTATGGAATGTTCATCACATTCAACAAGCGATCATTCTTAACATCCATGTTACGAATTTCACCTGTACGGCCAATTACGATTTGTACCTTATCGCCTTCATTATTAACAGCGGTTACTGTACGTAAGCCATCGAATTGTAATGTACCATCGAACTTAGCATATAATGAACTTTCAACAGAACTGCTACCTGCGATACCACCCACGTGGAAGGTACGAAGTGTAAGCTGTGTACCTGGTTCACCGATAGATTGTGCTGCAATAATACCTACAGCATCACCCTCTTGAGCGGTGTATCCAGTAGCAAGGTTGCGACCATAACATTTCACACACACGCCACGCTTGCTTTCGCAAGTAAGTACGCTACGAATTTCTACGGTTTCAACACCAGCATCTTCAATAGCACGTGCAATATCAACTGTAATTTCTTCACCTGCACCTACAATAAGCTCATCGGTAAGCGGGTTACGTACATCGTGTAATGAGGTACGACCTTCAATACGATCACGTAATGGCTCAATAATATCTTCATTATCCTTTAAGGCACTGGTAGCAATACCACGGAGTGTACCACAATCTACCTCGGTAATAACTACATCTTGGGCTACGTCTACCAAACGGCGTGTTAAGTAACCGGCATCCGCTGTTTTAAGGGCGGTATCGGCCAAACCTTTACGAGCACCGTGGGTAGAGATAAAGTAGTCTAATACGTTCAAACCACCTTTGAAGTTAGAAAGGATCGGGTTTTCAATGATTTCAGAACCTGAGCTACCACTCTTACGAGGTTTAGCCATCAAACCACGAATACCAGCCAACTGCTTTACCTGCTGCTTAGAACCACGAGCACCAGAATCCAACATCATGTATACTGAGTTGAAACCTTGCTTGTCGGTTTGCATTTCACGAATAAGCGTTTCAGTAATACGTGTATCTACACGGCTCCAAATATCAATTACCTGGTTATAACGTTCGTTATTGGTAATTAAGCCCATGTTGTAGTTTTCCCAAACTTCATCTACTTCTAGTTTGGCTTGCTCCAACAATTCGTTACGCATGTCTGGGATGATTAAGTCGTTCACGTTGAACGATAAACCACCACGGAATGCCATACGGAAACCTAATTGCTTGATATCATCTAAGAATTTCGCTGTTTTTGGAACGTTGGTAATTTTAATGATATCACCAATGATTTCTCTTAAGCTCTTTTTAGTTAATAGTGCATTTACGAAACCAACCTCTTCAGGTACAAATTGGTTGAATAAAACACGACCAACTGTTGTTTCAATGAGCTTCTTAACAAGCGTACCGTTTTTCTCACGAACGTTGGTACGAACTTTAATATTGGCATGTAAGTCTATACGACCTTCATTGTAGGCGATGATTACTTCTTCCATGCTGTAAAAGGCTTTTCCTTCGCCTTTTACGATTTCATCTCCCATGGTTTTCTTACCCTTTGTGATATAGTACAAGCCCAACACCATGTCTTGTGAAGGAAGGGTGATTGGAGTACCATTTTGAGGGTTCAAAATGTTATGTGCACTCAACATGAGCAACTGTGCTTCAAGAATTGCAGCATTGCTTAGTGGTACGTGCACCGCCATTTGGTCACCATCAAAGTCGGCGTTAAAGGCAGCAGTAACCAATGGGTGTAATTGAATCGCTTTACCTTCTACCAATTTAGGCTGGAATGCCTGAATTGACAAACGGTGCAAGGTTGGGGCACGGTTTAACATTACCGGGTGACCCTTTAAAATATTTTCTAAGATATCCCAAATCACAGCATCTTTGCGGTCTACCAATTTCTTGGCACTCTTTACTGTTTTTACGATACCTCTTTCAATTAACTTACGAATGATGAATGGCTTGAAAAGCTCGGCAGCCATATCTTTTGGTAAGCCACACTCATGCATTTTTAATTCTGGGCCTACTACAATTACAGAACGACCAGAATAGTCAACACGCTTACCTAATAGGTTTTGACGGAAACGACCTTGCTTACCTTTCAATACATCTGATAACGATTTCAAGGCACGGCCACCTTCGGCTTTAACGGCGTTGCTCTTACGAGAGTTATCGAACAATGAGTCGATAGCTTCTTGCAACATACGCTTTTCGTTACGTAAGATTACCTCAGGAGCTTTAATTTCTAACAAACGCTTTAAACGGTTGTTACGAATGATTACACGACGATATAAATCGTTCAAATCAGATGAGGCGAAACGACCACCATCAAGTGGTACTAATGGACGTAATTCTGGGGGAATTACAGGAATATACTGCATCACCATCCACTCAGGGCGGTTCGTGATACGGCTGTTAGCATCGCGGAATGCTTCTACTACGCTTAAACGCTTTAAAGCATCGGCTTTACGTTGCTGGCTAGTTTCGTTGGCAGCAGCATTACGTAACTGATAGCTTAATTCATCTAAATCGATACGGCTTAACAAGTCGCTTACAGCCTCAGCACCCATTTTAGCGATGAACTTTTGTGGATCATCGTCCGGTAGGTACTGATTTTCTCTTGGTAAGGCATCAATAATATCTAAATACTCTTCTTCCGTGAGTAAATCACCTGTGTTCAAATTCTCTTTTACACCCGGCTGTATCACAGCATAACGCTCATAGTAAATAATACTTTCAAGCTTTTTGCTGCTCATACCCAACAAGTAACCAATTTTGTTAGGAAGGCTCTTGAAGTACCAAATGTGTACAATTGGCACCACCAATTTAATGTGGCCCATACGCTCACGGCGTACCTTCTTTTCAGTAACTTCTACGCCGCAACGGTCGCACACGATACCCTTGTAACGGATACGCTTGTACTTGCCGCAGGCACATTCAAAATCTTTAACAGGCCCAAAAATGCGTTCGCAAAACAAGCCATCACGTTCTGGCTTGTAGGTACGATAGTTAATAGTTTCGGGCTTTAACACTTCGCCAAAGCTGCGTTCTAAGATGCTATCTGGGCTAGCTAAGCCGATAGTAATCTGAGAAAAATTGGCTCTAGGACGGTTGTCTTTTTTAATGGCCATATGTAAAAATTGCAATTTTTTGCGTTACTCATTTGCCGTAAGGCACTTATGATACTTGGTTTTGAGCCCTAACCTTGCGGTAAATACATAACAATGCAGCTATAAGCAACAAGCCTATAGCAACACAGCTACCTACTTACAACGTTGTATTGAAAACGAACATTAACCGCGGGAATAAGATACACGAACCCAAATTTCATAAGAGGGCAAAGGTAATGGGAAAAACAATACAAAAAATGCAGGATTTTGCAGCGAAATGTGTAAAAATTGGTCTTTAGCGGGTCAACCAATCGAGCATATCGAATATTTCGGGATTTTGCTCTAGCTTGAATTTTCGAGCAAAGAGTTTCGGGCTATTCTGAAGTCGGGGAAAATCTTCTACCCCTAACCATTTGGGGTGGCTGGTACCTTCGGGCATATCTACAAAAAGTAAGTTTTCGCGAACTGCATTATGCCTGAAAGGCGAATTCATGATGATGGTAGGAATAATAAATTCGTCAGGTGCCCAAGTAAGCTTTACAAAACGCTTGAAACGTTTATTGCTATTAAACAACGCTACTACATACTTGCAAGCAGGCAATGAGAGTGTCCAGAACATACTCTTGCCATAAAACTCATAGTTCATAGGTGGCTTTCGCTTACCTAGCACTTTATTCATGAGCCATTGCAGCTTGTACTTTCCGGGAATGCTATAATCGGTAAGATGATATTCTTCGATACGTGGTACAGCTTCGAGCCATTCAGTATAAAAATGGAGTGCATGCACAAACTCCTTTCCCTTGTGTTGCTCAAAAAACCGATGGATGAATCGAGTGCTTTTAATCGGGTAATCTTGCCCGCTCATGAGGTGTACAAAATCGTATGGCTCATTGGCTGCAATAATTTCTTCCATAGAGTTGAGCATGGCTTGTACAGTTGAAAAGCCTGCCCACTTTACATCTACCCGATTTTTGATAAAATACACCTGCGGCATATTTAAGAAAACGGCATGCGTTTGCAAGTCTACCTTGGCATCGAGGTGAATATAAAAATCAAAATCAGGATGTTGTAGCTTATTGATAAGCCTGAGTGTTTGCTCTGGATTAGTATATGTTATCAATAAAAAAGCTACTCTCATAGAATAATTGGGCATGTGCATTTTGCAATACATGCCTTGGGTACGGTGCAAATTAACGGTATTCGCCCTTAAATATGTACTTGCATTTGAATTTCACCTAATACTAGGTATTAAAAAAGCCCTTACGGTAAATGTAAGGGCTGGTATGCATTGCTTTTAACGATGTTAAAGCAGATGCTAAGGCTTTTGAATAAGTACTGGCTGCACCTGCTGCCATTGTTGGCTGCTACAATGTATCCAATACGTGCCCGTAGCTAATGTTGTTGGAAGTGTTAGTGTAACATTACTACGTTGGTTCGTCCAAGTGGCAACGGTTTCGCCTGCTGCACTTACCAACCAAACATCGAACACATCGGTGTTGTTTTGTAGTTGCACCTGTAACTTACCCCATGCTGGGTTAGGTGCAATGGTAATTACAGGTCCGTTGGCCTTCCACTCTAAGGTTCTTACTTCACTGTAATGGAAAGTGCCATCTTTATCGAACTGCTTTAAGCGGTAGTAATTGATACCAGTTACAGGTTGTGTATGTGTGAATGTATAATTTACCGTAAGGTTACTATTGCCTTTCGCATTCACCTGACCCACAGGCTTGAAGCCATTGGCTGGTTGTGTGCTATGTTCTATTTCGAAATAGTTGGCATTAATTTCTTGTTGGGTGCTCCATTGTAACAAGGCATTGTTCTGCTGACGTTTTACCGTGAATGCTCCGTACACCACTGGCAAGGTTAAGTTATTAATGTTCATGATGTTATCATCAATACTTAAGCGATTGTTGAATGCATTGAACAATTCGGCTTTGTTATATACCGCCGATTCGCTTACCAAACGAATATTATCAATGTACCAACCTTCGCCAGCTGTACCATTATCGCTGGCAAAGCGGAAACGGAAGCGAATACTTTGTCCTGTAAAATCGCGAAGGTTCACAATGGTATTTACAAAGCTTCCGCTATTACCTGTGAATGCACGACGGCCAAGTAGCGTACTACCTGTGGCATCGTTGGCAATTACACCATTATACGTGTTTGTTGTTATGTAAGGAGCAGCATCGAACCAAGTATTCCCGCCATCGGTGCTGAGTTCTACTACACCACCATCGTACCCACTTTCTGTAATGTAATAATGCCAGAAACTTAAGCTACTTACTCGGTTTAGGGTAAATCCGTTCAGTGTGAAAAGTACTTTTTCTTCGGGTGTCGTATTGTTCTGCGTGAATAGGGAGAATCCATTATTGTAGCTTCTTGTACTTGATGCCACCCATGTGGAAAGACCACTGAATGTTGTTGAGAATATAGCTGGCACCACGTTGCTATTGATAGGCTCATTCACATGATTGGTAGGCGGTGTAAAAGTACCAGCGTTAACCGCAACACGATAGGTGAAATCAGTTGTTTGCCCGCTATTCAAGTTGATAGCATTGAAAGTAACTGTTCTGTTTGAAGCGTTGTAAGTACCACCACTCACCCATGTAACGTTTGCCGGCAAAGTATCGATGATACGAAGATTACTTTGTGGTGAACAATCGCAACGTGTACGAAGGGTGTAAGTTACTTCTTGTCCTTGTGCCGCAGAAGTAACATTTGAAGTTTTAAAAACAGAAGCACTGCTAGGTACACTAAAATCGCTTAACTGATCGGTGAGGCTGTTGCTGCTTCCTTGTACTGCACCAGCACCCATACCGCGGCGTGCAAAAGCATTCCAAATGGCGCAACGATAACGACCATTGAAGAAAATACTATCGGCTTTTAGAATTGCATCGCGGCCATCTAAAAAACCTGGTCCACATGGTTGTAATTTCATGGCCTCAGTTACCAACTTCATAGCAACAGAGTTGCCACCAACACCATTAGGATTAAAAAAGTTTCTATTGATACCATCCACCCCAATGAGCTCCCATGTCATATCCCATAATGTAGCACACCAAATTTCACCAACGGTGTGTGGTCTACCTGTGGGGATACTAGATAATTGACTAAAATTCCACGGGTTGATGCTCAAGTTCGTGCTGTAGGCATACGTTCTAATACCCCGACCACTAACCGGATTCTGACCAATCACATAAGTTCCGATACCTCTGTTTAAACCCCCACTCGTAGGTTGCACAGTAGCCCAATTGGTAGTCATCATTAGACTGTAATAATCACTCCAACCCTCACCCATTTGTTCTGCATTGCCCAAACAACCACTATTAGCAGGGCCGCCCGTTAAACGTGTACTAATACCATGAGCATATTCATGTGCTATGATACCATTATCGTAATCGCTATCGGTGTTGGTGGGAGGTGCAAGTGTTACTACAACACTACTTTCTACTAAAGCATTTCTCAAATTGTTACCTGTTTGAAAACCAATCATTACTGCAGGAATGGTTATGGTATTGTCTTGCGTACCACCCATTTGCACTGGTGTATTAGAAGTATTGATAACAATCACACCAATGGCACCAGCATTTTGTGCGAAAAGTACTTTCTCTGCAAAGGAGCAAGTACCACCTGCAGCTATCAAAGCTATTTTACCCGTAAGGGAATTATTGGGGGCATTACATGCTAAGTTGGTAGTACCAGCAGCGTTATCGCGGAACAACACTACCTCGCCTGTTACGGGGCCCGTAGTTGCAAGTTTATTCGCTGTACTGATATTGCCCTCCACCGAGGTAAGAAATCCTCTGATGTTTTGAGGAGCACTCACATAGGTAATCTTACTTGTTACTGCACTCCATAAAAACATTTGCATTCTTCCACGAGTGCCATCGGCAGGTGTGCTAAAGTTAGCATTGTTGGTGCCGCTGCCATCTTGTGCATCGGCAATTACGGCATCGTTACCATTGCCGCCACGGCTCATGTTATTCGTTTGAAAATTACCCGCTGCCTCTGTAAAACCGTATAGGTAACTGATATCGTGCATCAAGTTATTCCAAACAAACAAATTGGTGATGGCAAATTGCTGATTCACCCCACCCGTAACCGGATGCAATGCAAAGTTGGGGTTGTAATTGAAACTTAGGTTTGGCGATGCGGTTGTTGATGCACCAGGAATGCCGAATGTATTGTTATTATTATCTCTATCTTCTTGAGCATACACATTATTACCGCGGGTGATTTCATACCCAATAACACCATCGCTATGCCAACCTAAAGTGGTTGCATTGCTACCTGCCGGACTTAAGCTCCAAGGATTACTCATTTCCGTTGGATTGCCTCCAAAATGCTCAGGGCTTTCTGCCGGATAAGGTATTACTGTATAACTCGCATTTGTACCAACATTATTCACACTGCGTAATGATGATGGCATATTCCACGGCTTGTTATGATGCTGCAAAGCTCTTTTTGCTGCTACCACATTCAACTTACTAAACTGTTGTTGATGATCAGGGTGCTCCCAATTGCAATACACTGTAAAATTATCCTTACCTAACAACGCACCAGTGGTGGCATCGATACGCATTAACCAATGATCTGATGTTGTAGCTGGTGCTAATTCTACCAACCAACTCAAGCGTAAGGTACCATCTTCCATTTTAGAGTATACGGGCTGTACAAGCATATCGTGCTGTGCTACATTGCTTTTGCTAAAACGCATGAGCTTACCATTATCGCTTATAGCAGTTGGTACAACATTAGCCCCTTGCAACTGTAAGTGTTCCATTGCCTTTCGCAAAGCATCTGATGCACTTAATGCTACGCTGTTATTCACCACACGAGCATTTACTTTTGGCAACCAAGCACCTGTTTTATGTAACAACTTATCGCCTCTAAATGCCATTACCAACATTTGATTGTGGATACCAATGCCACGATGTGTTTGGCGTACGTACAACATGGTAATTTGCTCAGGCGTAGTGTACATATCTGTTACTTCGAGCTGGTTGATATCATCAGGAAGTAAATTCAGTGCAGCCATATTTTTCTGCATCAAATCGTAAGCGGCCTTAGTGTTAGCAACTTCTTGCGCCTGCAGTTGGCCGATGCTTAAGCATAGTGTTGTTAATAACACTACGTAGTAGTTAAACTTTCTCATGGTTTTCAGATGCAGTGAAAATATTGAAACAAATTCAATATTAACGTCAGTTAGTTTGATTTGGTTTCGATTTTTCTAAAAGATTAAACAAAGCCAGAGCCTGCTGCCTTGTTGGTATTTATCAGCAATAAAAAAAGCCACCTTTCGGTGGCTTTGGGGTTGTATTTTTTCCTTGCGGTAAATGATTTGCCGTAAGGTTATTAAAACAAATCTGTTAATCGAACTTAAGATCTAAACCTAAGCCTCTTAATTCATGCATTAATACGTTGAACGATTCTGGTACGCCTGCACGTGGAATGTTATCGCCTTTAACGATAGCTTCATACGTTTTGGCACGACCGATGATATCATCAGACTTAATGGTTAACAATTCTTGTAAGATGTTAGATGCACCATAAGCTTCAAGTGCCCAAACCTCCATCTCACCAAAACGCTGACCACCAAACTGTGCCTTACCACCCAACGGTTGCTGTGTAATTAAGCTGTATGGTCCGATTGAACGGGCGTGCATTTTATCATCAACCATGTGGTGTAGCTTAATCATGTAAATCACACCTACTGTTGCTTTCTGGTGGAAGCGTTCGCCTGTTTCACCATCATATAGGTACGTGTGACCCATGTGTGGTATTTCGGCATCCTTACAGTATTGTGCAATTTCATCTACAGAGGCACCGTCGAAGATTGGCGTTGCAAATTTCACACCTAACTTCTTACCAGTCCAACCTAAGATGGTTTCATAGATCTGACCCAAGTTCATACGAGAAGGTACACCTAGTGGGTTCAATACGATATCAACCGGAGTACCATCTTCTAAGAATGGCATATCCTCGGCACGTACGATTTTAGCAACAATACCTTTGTTACCGTGGCGACCCGCCATTTTATCACCCACCTTTAACTTACGTTTTACCGCAAGGTATACTTTGGCTAGCTTTAATACACCAGCTGGTAATTCATCACCAATAGAGATGTTGAATTTCTCACGCTTATATCGACCTAATTCTTCGTTGTACTTGATCGTGTAGTTGTGCAACAAGGTGTTGATTAAATCGTCGGTAGCAGCATCACCTGTCCAACCCAACGGATTAACATTCATGTAATCGATTGTACTCAAGTTCTTTTGGTTGAACTTGGCACCTTTACCAATTAACACTTCACCGAAGTTGTTGCTTACACCTGCAGAAGCCTTGGTGCTAAGAAGAGTCATTAATTTATCTAACAACAAGTTCTTTAACTCTTCAGCATTCTTTTCGTGAATCTTTTCTACCTTCTCTAATTGTGCTTTTTCACGCACTTTAGAGTTCTTATCTTTTTTAGCTCTTTGGAAAAGCTTCTTATCAATAACAACACCTTCTACACCGTTTGGCGCTTTCAGTGATGCATCTTTAGCATCGCCGGCTTTATCACCGAAGATGGCACGTAATAACTTTTCTTCTGGTGTTGGATCGCTTTCGCCTTTCGGTGTGATTTTACCAATCATGATATCGCCTTCACGAATCACAGCACCGATACGAACGATACCATTCTCATCCAAATCTTTCGTTGCTTCTTCAGAAACGTTTGGAATATCTGGCGTAAGTTCTTCTTCACCCAACTTCGTATCACGAACTTCTAATTCGTATTCTTCGATATGGATAGAAGTGAATAAATCTTCACGAACTACTTTTTCGTTGATTACAATCGCATCTTCGAAGTTGTAACCTTTCCAAGGCATGAAAGCCACTTGTAGGTTACGGCCTAATGCTAATTCGCCATCTTTAGTTGCGTAGCCTTCGGTTAAGAAATCGCCTTTCTTCACTTCTTGGCCTTTCTTAACGGCAGGACGAAGTGTAATGCTAGTGCTCTGGTTGGTTTTAATGAACTTCGTAAGCTTGTATACTTTTAAGTCGTCGCTAAAACTTACCAAACGATCCATATCGTTACGATCGTAACGTACATGAATTTCACGAGCATCAACAAATTCAATCACACCATCGCCTTCGGCGTGGATTTGAATACGAGCATCACGAGCAGCCTTACCTTCTAAACCTGTACCAACAATTGGGTTTTCAGGGCGAATTAATGGTACTGCCTGACGTTGCATGTTTGAACCCATCAAGGCACGGTTAGCATCATCATGCTCTAAGAACGGAATTAATGAGGCACTCAAACCTACAATTTGATTAGGAGCAACATCCATCCATTCTACTTCGTTCTTTTCTAATATTGGGAAGTCACCAGTTTGACGGCTCACAATTCTATCTTCTACGAAAGAACCATCAGCATTTACGGCAACGTTACTTTGGGCAATCTTTGCTGCATCTTCTTCTTCAGCACTTAAGTAGGTAAGTTCATTTAGATTCACCTTACCATCATCCACCTTACGATATGGTGTTTCAATGAAACCCATTTCGTTGATTTTGGCGTGTACACAAAGTGTTGAAATCAAACCGATGTTCGGACCTTCAGGCGTTTCGATGGTACACAAGCGGCCGTAGTGGCTATAGTGTACGTCACGCACTTCGAAACCAGCACGCTCACGACTTAAACCACCGGGGCCTAACGCTGAAATACGACGCTTGTGGGTGATTTCAGAAAGAGGGTTGGTTTGGTCTAAGAACTGCGATAGCTGAGAAGTACCAAAGAATGAGTTGATTACTGAAGAAAGTGTTCTAGCATTGATCAAATCTACTGGTGTGAATACCTCGTTATCACGAACGTTCATACGTTCACGGATGGTACGAGCCATACGAGCTAAACCAACACCGAACTGAGCATATAATTGCTCACCTACGGTACGTACACGACGATTGCTTAGGTGATCAATATCATCGATTTCGGCCTTGGCATTCGTTAAACGCACCAAGTACTTGATGATTTCAATAATATCTTGCTTCGTTAATACCTTTTTATCGAGCGGTAATTCTAAGCCAAGCTTGCGGTTAATCTTATAACGACCCACTTCACCTAAATCGTAACGCTTGTCGCTAAAGAATAACTTATCAATAATACCACGAGCAGTTTCGTTATCAGGAGCATCAGCACCACGTAATTGACGATAAATGTGCTGTACGGCTTCTAATTCACTGTTAGAGGTATCTTTATTTAAAGTATTGTAGATGATTGCGTAATCGCCACCAACATCTTCACGTTGTAAGAAAACGCTCTTCACATCCATCTCACTGATCATATCTACCGCATCTTCATCTAATACGGTATCACGCTCCATTACAATTTCGTTACGCTCAATGCTTACTACTTCACCGGTATCTTCATCAACGAAATCTTCTACCCAAGTACGTAATACACGGGCAGCTAATTTCTTACCAACATGCTCGGCAAGTGTTTTCTTATCGGCTTTCACCTCAATGGCCATGCCGAAAAGCTCAAGAATATCTTTATCTGTTTCAAAACCGATTGAACGTAATAAAGTAGTTACAGGGAACTTCTTTTTACGATCAATATAAGCATACATTACATTGTTGATGTCGGTAGCAAATTCCATCCAAGCACCCTTGAAAGGAATTACACGGGCACTGTAAATTTTAGTACCATTCGGGTGTGTGCTTTGTCCGAAGAATACACCAGGACTACGGTGTAATTGGCTTACTACAACACGCTCAGCACCATTGATTACAAACGTACCACGAGGTGTCATGTAAGGAATGTTACCTAAGAACACATCTTGCACAATTGTTTGGAAATCAACGTGCTCTTCGTCGTTACAACTCAAACGTAGCTTAGCCTTTAAAGGCACTGCGTACGTTAAGCCACGCTCCATACACTCGTCGATAGAATAACGAGGCGGATCAATGAAGTAATCTAGAAACTCAAGTACGAAGATGTTGCGGGTATCGGCAATCGGGAAATTCTCTTTGAACACCCTAAACAAACCTTCGTTGTTGCGCTTATCGGGCGTTGTTTCGAGCTGAAAAAATTCTTTGAATGATTCTAACTGAATGTCCAGTAGGTCAGGAGTTTCAGCCAGGTTTTTGGTTTTACCGAAGCTAATCCTGTTTTGAACTTGAGTTGATGACATATATGTAATTACCGGTTTTTACTTGTGATTTAGATAGCAGCAATCCCTACCTTACGGTAAATATATTGCCACTTAACCTAAATTAAAGGACGGCAAAAGTAGTAACAAAGCATGTACATACCAATTTTTTTCCCCAATGGCATAAAATTTGGTGCAGCAGCGGCTAAATTTTCCCCTATTACTGCTTTTTAAACCCTTTTTTATAAGTAGCTAGCACGCTATGGCTGCATGAAAAACAATCTTGCAAGCCGCCACGAAAAAAATTGAAAAAAATCTGTGTAAAAATTTGGAGATATCGGCTACAACATTACTTTTGCCATCCCAAATCAAGAACACGTTTCAAGATGCGGTTAGGATGGTCCATGGTGTAACGGTAGCACTACAGATTTTGGTTCTGTCTGTTAAGGTTCGAATCCTTATGGACCAACAAAAAGCCCCTTCAAGGGGCTTTTTTATTTACCGTAAGGTTATCAAATTATCCTCTAATTATTTATCGTGTTAATACGGCTGTTTCAGCACCGTAGAGCAAAATAGCTTCAGCTTTTCGATAGGTAACCATATCAACCTTAGAGCGATAATGCTTTGGCAGCACAAAATCGTTCACCCAAATTAAATCCACCTGGCTGCTATCGGGGTTTGTATAGAAAATATTAATACTTGCATCTACCTTACGCATGCTATCGGCTTGACTGGCCGATTGATATAACGAACTTGTATGCACTGTTACCCGATCGTTATGCAAGGCAAGCTTGTACAACACCTCTCTGTAATTATGGTACAAATGAATGAGTAAATGCTGCCGAATGGCATTTTCTTCGTACAAGGTAAGCGTAGTGTACGATTCGAATACATTGCTGATAACACGTACAAACTTTTTATGTGGCACGTGTGGCTTAAACTGTAAGCTGTCGTTTAATGCTACGCCCTCGTAGGTGCCTAAACTTGCATAGCGATAAAACTGCGCAACGCTTTGATACCTTACGGTAAATAACATAACAACTAATAGCAGTCTAATCATGGTAGTAGCTGCTAAAATAAAAAAGGCCAACCGCAAGTTGACCTTAAAATTTTAAGCTAGTGCACCCAATTGTTGCAGGCACCGTTTCAAACTATCTTCCCAAGCATACACTTTTACCGTAGGATACGCAGTGGTAATAGCAGAAAGATCCATCACTGAATAGGCAGGCCTTTTCGCAGGTGTTGGATAAGCACTTGTAGGCACGGGATGCACAGTACAACTTTTACCCGCAAGGGCACCTATTGTGGCTGCAAATGTGTGCCAAGTAATGGCTCCGCTGTTACTGTAATGAAATATACCCGGTACAAAATTACTGGCTGAAGCAATGGCAACGCAGGCTTCGGCCAAATCGGCGGCGTATGTAGGGCACCCCTGCTGATCGGCCACCACATTTAAACTTTCGCGTTCACCCATAAGGCGTAGCATGGTTTTAACGAAGTTGTTGCCATAAAAACTGTACACCCAACTAGTTCTAATAATCACCGTACCTGTGGCATGTGCTGCTAAGGCTTGTTGCTCACCAATCATTTTACTGTAGCCATAATAGTTCACAGGATCGGTGGCTTGCGTAGTGAGATAAGGTGTTGTGTTGTTACCATTAAACACGTAATCGGAAGAAATATGAATGAGCTTTGCACCTACTTCATTGCAAGCTTTTGCTAATGTACCTACCGCATGACCGTTAATTTCCAATGCCAGTGCCTGATCGGTTTCGGCCTTATCTACTGCCGTATAAGCTCCTGCATTGATAACTACTGTTGGCTTTTCATGGATAACAAAAGCGGTAATAGTTGCAGGCTTCGACAGATCTACTACTTCTAGTCCAGCAAAAACCCAAGTAATATCGGTTCTTTTGGCTGCTATATCTTGTAATTCGGTACCAAGTTGCCCGCCAGTACCTATCACTGCAATTTTCATAACAAGTTGTTTTAAATTATGAAGTGAGCAACAGCAACGCTTATGAACTTCGTTGTGTCACTCACTTCAACAGTTGTACTATTATGAGCTTTTTCTGTTAGAAGCTCCAATATTTTCTGCTGCTAATCTTACCACGATACATGCCTTTTAAATCGGCAATCATGGCACCTGCTTTGGTAATGCTTGCAAAGTAGGCATCGTTGTAAGCTTTAAACTGGTTGTGTGGCACAGTAATGATAACAGCATCGTAGTCGGCGTCGATATTTGCCGCAAGGCCAAAACCATACTCGTGGTGTAGTTCTTCGCTATCGGCAAGTGGATCGCTAACATGCACATTAAGGTGATACTCTTTTAGGTTATTCACCACATCGGCAACCTTACTGTTGCGGATATCGGTTACATTCTCCTTGAAAGTAGCCCCGAGCACCAATACTTTAGCTTCACGAACGTTGCCGCTGCTAAGAATAACATGTTGCAAAATTTTCTTCGCAACATATGCTCCCATACCGTCGTTGATTTGACGACCGCTTAAGATAACCTTACTGCTGTAACCCAATTCGGCTGCTTTGTAAGTGAGATAGTATGGATCGACACCAATACAATGCCCCCCTACCAAACCCGGTTGGAATTTCAGGAAGTTCCATTTGGTACCTGCAGCTTCGAGCACTTCGTAAGTATTGATATTCATACGATCGAAGATGATACTCAACTCGTTCATTAAAGCGATATTGATATCACGCTGCGTATTTTCAATGATCTTGGCTGCCTCAGCTACTTTAATGCTACTTGCTCTGTGTACACCAGCTTTTACTACCAATTCGTACACTTGTGCAATTACCTCGGCACTTTCGGCATCGCTACCACTCACCACTTTAACAATGGTCGCTAGCGTATGCTCTTTGTCGCCTGGGTTAATTCGCTCAGGGCTGTAGCCTAGTTTGAAATCTTTATTTACCGTAAGGCCACTTAACTTCTCGATAACGGGTAGGCAATCTTCTTCGGTACAGCCTGGATATACTGTGCTTTCGTAAACAACGTAATCGCCAGGCTTAATGACCTTACCAATGGTTTCACTAGCACGTAGCACCGGTGTTAAGTCGGGCACATTGTGCTGATCAACCGGTGTTGGCACTGCTACGATAAAGAACTTTGCCTCGCGAAGTTCGTCTAATGAACTTGTGAAGTGAATATCGCAGCCGTCGAAGGCTTCTGGCTCAAGTTCATTACTTGGGTCGATACGGTTTTGCATCATTTCAACACGCTTGTCGTTGATATCAAAACCAATTACCTTAAGGTGTTTTGCAAATTCGAGGGCTATAGGCAGGCCAACATAGCCTAAACCAATAACGGCTAGCTTTTCCTTTTTTTCAATGAGTTGTTGGTACATGCGGGTTATTTCTTATCGAAGCTCTTAGGTTGCTTAAAGAGTTCTTCTTTCGGTAAATTTTTAAAGTATTCGTAAGTAACTTTTAATCCTTCAGCTCTTTCGACTTTAGGCTCCCAGCCTAAGATTTCCTTGGCCTTAGTAATATTAGGCTTACGTTGTTTAGGATCATCTACTGGCAATGGTTTATAGCTTATTTGCACACTGCTGCCTGTAAGCTTTAATACTTCTTCTGCAAATTCTTTTAAGCTTATTTCTACAGGATTACCAATGTTAACTGGGTATACATAATCACTCATTAACAAACGATAGATACCATCAATTAAATCGCTTACATAGCAGAAGCTACGTGTTTGGCTACCATCGCCAAATACTGTTAAATCTTCGCCACGAAGTGCTTGTCCGATAAAAGCAGGTAATGCACGACCATCATTGAGTCGCATACGAGGACCATAGGTATTGAAAATACGTACAATACGTGTTTGAACACCATGATACGTATGGTATGCCATGGTGATCGCTTCCATGTAACGCTTAGCTTCATCGTACACGCCGCGAGGACCTACAGGATTTACGTTACCCCAATATTCTTCTGTTTGCGGATGCACCAATGGGTCTCCATAAATTTCACTGGTACTAGCAACGAGAATACGAGCACCTTTTGCCTTAGCTAACCCGAGGCAATTGTGCGTACCCATAGCACCTACCTTCAATGTTTGGATAGGGATTTTTAAATAATCGATGGGGCTGGCAGGACTGGCAAAATGTAAGATATAATCAATATCGCCAGGGATATGGATGTATTTAGTTACATCGTGATGATAGAATTCGAAATCTTCTCTCGGAAAAAGATGTTCTATATTTTTTAGATCGCCTGTGATAAGGTTATCCATGCCTATTACATGAAACCCTTCTGCCAAGAAACGGTCGCAAAGATGCGAACCAAGAAAACCGGCAGCACCTGTGATTAATACTCTTTTCTTACTCATAAAAATAGCGTGTTTTAGTTGTTACGTTAAGGACGACCAATACTTACGTAATGATAGCCTTTTTCTTTCATATCCTCAGGTTCAAACAAGTTACGACCATCGAATATGGCTTTGTTTTTAAGCTTGCTTGCTAAAATTTCAAAGTCGGGAGTTCTGAAAACATTCCACTCTGTTGCAATAATGAGGGCATCAGCATTTTGTAGTGCTGAATATGGATCATTTGCGTAAGCAGCTTTTTGTCCGATTACTTTTTGAACATTTGGCATTGCCTCAGGATCGTAAGCTGTTACCGTAGCACCTGCTTGCACCAACATATCGATTAATTCTAAAGCTGGAGCCTCACGAATATCATCAGTATTTGGCTTGAAGGCTAAGCCCCATAATGCAAAGTGCTTACCCGCTAGTGCTCCATTAAAGTACTTGGTAATAGCAGGGATTAGATGCTTTTTCTGCTTCTCGTTCACCTCCATTACTGCTTGTAAAATTTGGAAATCGTAATCAACTTCTTTTGCACTCTTAGCTAATGCTTGCACATCTTTAGGAAAGCAACTACCGCCGTAACCAATACCTGCGAACAAGAAGCGTTTTCCGATACGATCATCGGTACCAATACCTCGACGTACCATGTCTACATTTGCACCTAAACGTTCGCACATTTGTGCGATTTCATTCATAAAGGTGATTTTGGTAGCCAAAAATGCATTTGCTGCATACTTGGTTAACTCGGCACTACGGATATCCATGTAAATGATAGGATTACCCTGACGTACATACGGAGCATATAATTCGCCCATTACCTTTTTGGCTCTTTCGCTAGCTGCACCAATTACAACACGATCAGGTTTCATAAAGTCATCAACAGCTACGCCTTCACGTAAAAACTCAGGATTGCTCACTACATCAAATTCACCCTTGTAATTTGCGGCAATAGCAGCATGTACTTTGTCCGCAGTACCAACTGGCACGGTACTTTTATCTACTACTACTTTATAATCGGTAATAATTTTCCCAAGATCATTAGCAACACCAAGTACATATTTTAAGTCTGCACTACCATCTTCACCCGGAGGAGTAGGCAATGCTAAGAATATCACCTGAGCATCTTTAACACCCTCGGCAAGGTCTGTAGTAAATTTCAAACGACCTTCATGTAGATTCTTGGTAAATAATTTTTCTAGTCCTGGCTCATAAATTGTGATTTGGCCATTACTCAACATTTCAACTTTACGAGCATCAATATCTACACAAGTTACGTAGTTACCAGTTTCGGCAAAACAGGTACCAGATACAAGACCAACATATCCGGTTCCTACAACAGCTATTTTCATGTTTATCGGTTTACAAATTCTAAAACTTGGATTGTAATATACTGCAGTTGTTCTTCAGTTAATTCAGTGTGCATGGGCAAACTTATAACCCTTTCGGTCAGCCAATCGGTTACTGGCATTGCCACTTCTGCTAATCCAAAGCTGGCAAACATTTGCTGACGATGCCCCGGCACGGGGTAGTAAATCATAGAAGGGATTTGCTTTGCAGCTAAATGTTGATGCAATGCGTCACGATCAACGCCATCTACAATTAACGTGTACTGATGAAACACATGGTGACTGTAAGGTGCACGATAAGGCGTTGTAATTTTGGGATGATTGGCAAAAGCATTATCGTAATAGTCGGCAGCACTTCTGCGGGCAGCAATATAATTATCTAATTCACGAAGCTTGATCTGTAAGATAGCTGCCTGAATAGTATCTAAACGACTGTTACAACCAACCACTTCATGATAATAACGCACTTTTTGTCCGTGGTTAGCTATCATGCGTAATTTTTCCGCTAAGGCATCATCATTGGTGAAAATAGCACCACCATCGCCATAGCCGCCAAGGTTTTTGCTTGGAAAGAAAGAAGTACATCCGATATTTCCAATAGTACCATTCTTTTTAGTGGTGCCATCGCTGAATGTGAATGCACCACCAATGGCTTGTGCATTATCTTCTATCACAAACAAATTATGCTCTTGTGCAACAGCCATAATAGCTTCCATATTAGCTGCATGACCATACAAATGCACAGGAACAATTGCCTTGGTTTTGGGTGTAATGGCTTTTTTCAAAGCCTCCACATCCATACAAAATGTTTTAGGATCTACTTCTACAAATACGGGCTTTAAACGCAATAAAGCCACCACCTCAGTAGTAGCTATATAGGTGAATGATGGGGTAATTACCTCGTCGCCAGGCTGTAAGTCTAATGCCATCATGGCTATTTGCAATGCATCGGTACCATTCGCACAAGGTATTACATGTTTTACTTGTAAGTAGGTAGCAAGTTGTTCGCTAAACGCTTGTACGGGCTTACCATTAATAAAAGCAGCACTATCTAACACATCGAGCACAGCAGCATTCACTTCTTCTTTAATTTTCTCGTACTGTGCCTTCAAATCAACCATTTGTATCGGTCGCATACGTATTAACTTATTTCGAATTGCGGCAAAACTAACAGAAAACCCTTGTACCTCCTAACAGCTTTTATGTTATGTGCGTGTTACTTTACCGTAAGGTAAAATACCTTTCTTTGTAGCATGTATTGGCTAGGCAGGTTGGCATACGGCATTGTAACTGGTTTATACCCTTTAGTAGCACAACTTTTGGGCAGCTTGGGCAATAAAAAAGCGAAAGCATGGGTGCAAGGCCGTAAGCAACTTTTGGTGCACATACAACGTGATATGGCATTGGCGACACAACCTCGCATTTGGATTCACTGTGCCAGTTTGGGCGAATTTGAACAAGGCCGCCCTGTGATAGAAGCAATTAAACAAGCATACCCGAACTTAAGTATTGTACTCACCTTTTTCTCACCTTCTGGGTACGAAGTACAAAAAAATTATGCTGGCGCCGATTACATTTATTATTTGCCAGCCGATAGCAATGCTAACGCTCAAGCGTTTATTAAAGCTATACAGCCACAGCTCGCCTTATTTGTGAAGTATGAGTTTTGGTGGCATTATCTGAAAATATGCAAGCAACAGCAAATTCCACTTTTTTTGGTGAGTGGTATTTTTAGAGCTAGTCAGCCTTTTTTTCAATGGTATGGCCAGTTTCACAGAAACATGCTTCAATGCTTCTCTTATTTTTTTGTGCAACAAACAGCATCAGCAGCGTTATTACAGCAAATTGGTATTCAGCATGTTGCTGTAACAGGCGATACACGTTTTGATCGGGTACTTAGTATTGCTAACAACATTGATACAAGTGCCTTACGGCAAATACAAAATTTCGTTGGCAATCGCTTAACCTTGGTAGCTGGCAGTACTTGGACGGAAGATGATGAGGAAATCGATCATTTCGTCACCACCCATGCAGCATATGCTTGTATTGTTGCCCCTCACGATATTAGCGAAGAACGCATCGACGAATGTATGCGGCTGTATCAAAACGCTATTCGATACAGTGAATGGGTGCAACAAGCAACGCATTTACCGCAAGGTATGCCTACTTATCAAACCCTCATCATTGATAATGTTGGCATGCTCAGCAAGCTGTATTATTGGGCACATGTGGCTTTTATTGGTGGTGGTTTTACGGCCGGCGGTATTCATAATGTATTAGAGGCTGCGGTGTATGGCAAGCCCGTTGTACATGGACCAGTATATGAAAAATATCAAGAGGCCGTTGGTTTGTTGAGTGCTGGCGGCTCTTTTGTGGCCGATAATGCCCTGGTGTTAGAAGATTACCTCAATGAGCTATTTACCAATCAGCAATTTTATGAAAAAGCCGCCAAAGCGGCGGCGTATTATGTGCAGTCGCAAGCTGGTGCAACGGCTCGTATCATGGAATATCTTAAGAAGCAAATCGACGCTTTACCAATGCATCGAACTGTTTAACGGTTTCGTTGCTATCATCCCAACCTAACTTTACTTTGAGTTCTCGCTGTATCCAAAATTGAGCTTCGGGGTATATTTCAAAGTTGTTGATGGTTTTAATACTGCGTTCATACATCACATCATCGCCGCGGAAAAGTTCGTTGATAAATAAAAAACGATCGTTAATACCTATAGCCTTTTTTAAGTCTTTCACTGGTGTACCACTCAGCACCGTTGTAAGCTCTATTTGTTCGATCTTCAACTTTTCGTTGAGGCTTTCTGTGTCTACTTCTGCCATCACATCATTGAGCTCATACACTTCTTTAACAGGTTCGCTGGGCAAGGTTGGTATTGCCACTGTTGGCTCTTGCGGCAATACATCTAATATGCTTTGCATAATGGCGTTGACAGGCGTAGGTTCATTTACCGTAAGGTTATGCTCATTTGTTGTTGCATCTGCAGTTGTTACGGGAGCAACTTCTTGCACTTCTGGAGCTGGCGCACCTTGCGGTAAATTGTGGGTAAATGATACCTCGTTATCTGTGGCGGCTTCGCTGTGAGGCATTACATTTGTTGCCGGCATCACTACCGATACTTTATTGTGTGCAACTACGGTGTGCGACATCTGTAACTCGGCCAATAACATTTGAGCATACAAAGCCATTTGTTGATATTGGCTCTGCTCGTGTAAGCTTTGTAACTGCTGCAATAAAATGCCCACTTTATGCATGGGTAATAAAATTTTGGGGTTAGTGTAAGCCGGCGTAAAGTTAATTGTATAAGTAGTAGATTTTTTATTTGTAGGCATGTTTATTGAACCCAATATATCTGGCGAAAGAAGAGGCTCTATTGAAGTGATTTGCGGCAGCATGTTCAGCGGCAAAACTGAGGAGCTTATTAGACGACTAAAGCGTGTTAAAATTGCCAATCTTAGGGTTGAAATTTTTAAGCCGGCTATTGACATTCGTTACGATGAAACCAAAGTGGTAAGTCACGATGCAAATGCTATTGTGAGTACACCCATCGATAATCCACAAACTATCTTACTCCTTGCGAACGATGTTGATGTGGTAGGTATAGACGAAGCTCAATTTTTTGATCCCGACATTATTGAAGTGTGCGAAAAGCTTGCTACCAAAGGTATTCGTGTAATTGTAGCAGGCCTAGATATGGATTATTTGGGTAAGCCTTTCGGCCCCATGCCGCAGCTATTAGCCATCGCCGATTTTATTACCAAGCTACACGCCATTTGCATGCAATGTGGTGGCCTTGCCAATATATCGTATCGAAAAGCTGCTAGTGAAGCACAAGTATTGTTAGGCGAGAAAGACGAATACGAACCGCGTTGCCGTAAATGCTATCACGAACATGCCTAATGCTGTACCAACCATACTATCGCTGGTTAAAAAAGATATACTGCTAGAATTCAGGCAACAGTATACGCTTTATGGCATTGTATTGTATGTGGCAAGTACCATTTTTGTTATCTATCTCATTCATGGCCAACCAGAAGCTACGGTGTGGAACGCCCTATTTTGGGTAGTGCAATTATTTGTATGCGTTAATGCCGTAGCAAAAAGCTTTTTGCAAGAGAGCCGAGGCCGGTTGCTTTATTTCTACACCTTGGTACAACCACAACATTTTGTACTAGCCAAACTATTATTTAACGCCTTGCTCATGCTTGCTATGAACCTTATCAGCTTGGGCATTTTTGTAGTACTACTAGCCAATCCGCTCGTTTACCCGCTTCACTTCTTTGCCATCAGTTGTTTAGGAAGCATCGGCCTGAGTTTTGTTTTTACTTTTTTAGCAGCCATTGCAGCTAAAGCACAGCAACAAGCCGCATTAATGGCCATTATGGGCTTCCCTATTATTATACCACAGTTATTGTTATTGTCGAAACTGGCACAATCGGCCTTTGCATCGGTAGTGCAAGGCGGTTTCTGGCAAATGACAGGATTACTCATTGGTTTAGATGCCTTGGTGGTAGCATTGGCTTACATTCTGTTTCCCTTCCTTTGGAAAGATTAGGTTTGTACAAGGCACTTACGTAAATATTGCTTTTTAGTGAAACAAATTCAATAAAAACTAACAATTGTTAATAAAAGACAAAAGCCTGTCTCCATCGGTTGAAAATTTAAAATTGCCAAAAGCAATAGCTACCCCTTCCCTATTTTTGCCGTCAATTATTTAATGCCTGCTTTGCTGGCTTTTAAGGTGCTCAATTCATATTATGCGTAAGCCCTGGTGGAAAATATTGGCTTTCATACTGCTCATGTACACATGTATCATGGGTTTCTTGGTGAAAATACCTGTACTTGATGGACGCTTACAAGAAAGTATCCGAAACTTGTTCTTCCACGTACCCATGTGGTTCGGTATGATGATACTTTTTATTGTTTCAGTGGTATACAGTATCAAATTTTTAAGCAAGCCTAGCGATAGGCTCGATATTTACGCAAGTGAATATGCCCGTTCAGGCGTTATTCTAGGCATTCTTGGTATTGCAACTGGCGCTGTTTGGGCACGCTACCAATGGGGTGCTTATTGGAGCGGCGATCCTAAGCAGAATGGTGCAGCCATTGCGGTACTCATTTATTTAGCCTACTTTGTTTTAAGAGGCAGTTTCACCGATGTAGACAAACGTAATCGGGTAGCAGCAGTGTACAACATTTTTGCATTTGCCATGCTTTTCCCAACCATTTGGATACTACCCCGACTCACAGAAAGCTTACACCCTGGTGGCGAAGGCAGCGAAGGTAACCCCGCATTAAATGGCCGCGACCTTGCCCCAGAAATGCGTATGGTTTTTTGGCCAGCCGTAATCGGTTGGACGCTCTTAACCGTTTGGATTACCACCCTCAGAATTAGAACTCAATTATTGATAGAAAAGCAACTACAACATGCGAAATAGTATAATGGCTACGCTACTAGCCTTGTTTTGTTCCCTTACGGTAAATGCTCAAAGCACACCATCGTTACTTGAACGAGATGGCAAAGTGTATGTTGTGGTAGCCGTAGTTGTTATCATCGTTGCAGGCTTGTTTATATACCTTCTTAATCTCGATAAGAAAATTACCAAGCTTGAGCAACGCAACCCATAAACGATTGTAAACCATATATTATCATTTTCTAAACACCAGTTTCATGAGTAACACAAACTATAGCTTTTTCAAAAGCGTAGAACGTAGCTTCGATAAGGCTGCAACCTTTACCAACCTTGATAAAGGCTTGCTAGAACAAATCAAGGCTTGTAACAGCGTTTATCGTATGAAGTTTCCCGTTAAAATGGACGATGGACGTATTGAAGTAATTGAAGCATACCGTGTTCAACATAGCCATCACAAAACACCTTGTAAGGGTGGTATTCGTTTTAGCGATGAGGTAAATCAGGATGAAGTAATGGCACTTGCCGCCTTAATGACTTATAAGTGTGCTATCGTGAACGTACCATTTGGTGGTGGTAAAGGTGGTATTAAAATTAATCCACGCAAATACAGTGCCTACGAACTTGAAAAAATCACACGTCGCTACACTGCTGAGCTCGTAAAGAAAAACTTTATTGGCCCCGGTACCGATGTTCCTGCTCCTGACTACGGAACAGGCGAACGTGAAATGGCATGGATTGTTGATACTTACCAAAGTTTGAAACCCGGAGAAATTGATGCAGCAGGTTGTGTAACAGGTAAGCCAATAACCCAGGGTGGTGTACGTGGCCGTAAAGAGGCAACTGGCCTTGGTGTATTCTTCGGTATTCGTGAAGTTTGTAACATGCCCGATGTAATGGCTAAGCTTGGCTTAAGCGTTGGTACTGAGGGTAAAACAGTTGTGGTACAAGGCTTAGGTAATGTAGGTTACCACAGTGCTAAGTTTTTCCGTGAGCGTGGTGGCAGCAAAATTGTTGCTATTGCAGAATATGAAGGTGCTATCTACAATGCCGATGGCTTAAATGAAGATGAAGTATTTCAACACCGCAAAGCCACAGGAAGCATTTTAAACTTTCCTGGTGCTACTAACCTTGCTAAGAGCAGCGATGCCTTAGAGTTACCTTGCGATATTTTAATACCTGCAGCACTTGAAAACGTAATTAATGGCGAGAACGCAGAACGTGTACAAGCCAAAATTATTGGTGAAGCAGCAAATGGTCCGTTAACACCTGAAGCCGATGAAATTTTCATCAAGAAAGGTACGTTGGTGGTTCCTGATATGTACTTAAATGCTGGTGGTGTAACCGTAAGTTATTTCGAATGGTTGAAAAACCTTAGCCACGTTCGTTATGGCCGTATGGAAAAGCGTTTTACTGAAAATATGAATTCACATATTTTAGGTCAGATCGAAGGCTTAACAGGTAAGCAAGTAAGTGCTGCCGAACGTAGCTTTATTATGCACGGCCCCGAAGAAGTTGATTTAGTACACAGTGGTTTAGAAGAAACTATGATTACCGCTACACGTGAAATCATGGATATTTGGAAGGCCAATCCTGCCATTCCTGATATGCGTACTGCTGCTTATGTGAATGCCATTAACAAGGTTGGCATCAGCTATGCTGAGCTTGGTATTTTCCCATAGTAGCTATTACTCGTAATTGTTATATTATAATAACGCCGCCCTTTGGGCGGCGTTATCTTTTACCGTAAGGTATGCTACAAAAAACATGTTGTGAAAGCTGTTGTGCAGAACAATAGCAACTATACATAATACGTTGTAAAAGTTATAACTTGCTATCATGAGAATATTCTTACTCTTGCTATGTTGTTTTGGTTATGTGATATCAGGTAACGGACAAGCAGCAAGCATATTATTTGCAGATAGCATTGTACGACAGCCCATAGTAAAACAACCCGCCTTTGTGGTTGATTCGTTAAGCACACAAACCTTATTTGTACCCGTTCCTTTTGGTAAGCCTAACTTACTCGATACTACATTTACCGCAAGGTTACATGGGGCTCAAATTATTGCTATCACACTTGCGTTTACAGACTATCCTAGTCATCAGCAATTACAAGCACTTAACAGTAAACGCATACAACATTTATTAATGTATTTGCCGCAACTACCACAACAGCCGTGGGTACAATGGCAAGTACTCCGACAAATGAATGGCAATACAAAAGCTACAGCTGAAAATATGTTACATGGCTTTGCTATTAGTTATCGGCCTGCCTATACTACCACTACAGCAACTACTGAAAAAACGCTCATCCATACACTTATTCCAGACACCGATAATAGTAAAAAAATAGACCATCCTTTTGATTATGTATATACACCGCATACATCAACACGTACAACACCCATTTTATATGGTCGCTACATACGTATTGCCACACCTTACGCACAAGACACCCTTAAACGTCGGCAAACCAATGATAGCATCATTAAGATGCACACTATTACGGCTTATGATAAAGGACTTGTTACCAGAGAAATGATTAAAGCATGGCGAGCTACAGATAGTGTGTATGTGCTGCTATCGCCACCTATTGTGAACAACAAACGAACAAAAGCATTACTACCACCATTGCAGTTCGATAGTAGCATTTATACCACCTTACAACAACTTCGGCTGCCATCAACTACTACGCTTGTAATAGATGTTACTGGCAGTATGGCTGCCTATACCGCACAAGCATTGTATTGGCTTAACAAGCTTGATAGTACCGAGCGTTTAAAATTTATCGTTTGCTTTAACGATGGCGATCATAAACCCGATGCTGCAAAACCATTAGGCAATACAGGCGGTATTTATACCACACCTTTCAGCGATGTTGCAAGCACAAAAAAATTAGTACTACAAGCCATGCAAAATGGTAGCGGCGGCGATTTTCAAGAGAATGTAATAGAAGCATTAACCGAAGCCGAGCAGGTATGTAGTTCCTGCCAAGCTACTATTTTGCTTGCCGATAGTTATGCACCTGTGAGAGATATAGCTTTACTACAACGATTAAGCAAACCTGTATGGGTGATACCTTGCGGTAAATCGGATTTCGTTCGAGCAGATTATATTACGATTGCAGCTTATACAAAAGGTAAAATTATTTGGCCTGATCACACCGTAAACGAATTAGCTGATTTAATTAAGAATGGCACAATTACAATTAAAGGCAAAACATATCTCTGGAAAAATGGCAAAGCCGTAATACAAACATATTAATTTTTTTCACCACTATTATACAATGCTAAGAGCTGCTTCAAATCGTTTAAGGTATTAATATCGTTGATGGTTTTATCGTGCCGCCAACGCAACATTCGTGGAAAGCGTAAAGCAACACCGCTTTTATGCCGATTACTAGCCGCAATACCTTCGAAACCAATTTCAAATACCAGTGCAGGTTTTACTGTTCGAACAGGACCAAATTTTTCAATGCTATTTGCTTTTACAAATGCATCCACAGCAGCAAATTCTTTATCGGTTAAGCCGCTGTATGCTTTCGCAAAAGATACCAAGGTGTCGCCATCCCTTACGGCAAATGTGTAATCGGTATACAAATTGCTTCTTCTACCATGGCCTTTCTGTGCATAAATTAGTACAGCATCAATGCTAAGCGGATCAACTTTCCATTTCCACCAATCTCCCACTTTTCTTCCTACCTGATAAGCACTTTGCAAGCGTTTGAGCATGATGCCTTCTGCCAAATGCTCGCGGCTCATTTGCCGTAAGGCTATTAATGCATCCCAACTTTCGAATGCAATCGTTGGCGATAGTAGTAATGCGGGGTGTTGCACTTGCGCCACTAACTGCTCAAGTAAAGAACGGCGCTGTTGTAGCGGCCATGTTCGTATATCTTGCCCTTGCCATTCTAGTAAGTCGTAAGCAAAAAAAGTTATAGGTGCTGTTTGCAGTTGCTTTTTGGTAATTGTTTTACGGCCAATACGGGTTTGCATTACTGCAAATGGTAAAGGCTTGCCATCAATAGCAGGAATAATTTCACCATCCATTACGGTGCCGTTTGGTAACAACGATTGTAGTGCTTGGTACTCAGGAAACTTATCAGTCATGAGTTCTTCGCCACGGCTCCAAACATAGAGTTGTTGATTCCGTTGAATGATTTGTCCGCGAATACCATCCCACTTCCATTCTGCCTGCCACGCCTTTGGCTCGCCAAGGTTGGCTGGCGCTTCTTCTAAAGGATACGCTAAATAAAAAGGATATGGCTTGCTATCATCGAACTGCGTAGCATTGGGTTGTAGTAATGTTTCAAATGCAGTTGTAGCCGGATTCCAATTACCGCTAATACAATGTGCAATAACAGCGGCATCTAATGCTATAGTTTTTGCCAGTGCGTTAACAATTGTTTTTTGACTTACCCCAATTCTAAAACCACCCGACATGAGCTTGTTAAATACAAAACGCTCGTTGGTATTGAGTGCTTTCCAATTCGTAATAATAAACGCTTTTTTTTCGGCTTCATCTGCCGCTTGTAATGCTTGCATTTGTAGCATAAAGGCACTGAGCGACGTACAAGTAGGTTCACCTTCTGGTGGTGGTAATAACAATGCAATGGTTTCGCCCAAGTCGCCAACGGTATGATAACTCTCTTCAAATAACCAAAGCGGCAATGCTGTAATTTCAGTACACCATAACTGCAACGTTGTACTACTTACCAATCGTTTCGGTCGCCTGCCACTAAACAAGGCAATTACCCAAACTTTATCGGCATCGGTAGCACTAGCAAAATACTGTGCCAACGCTTGCAGCTTCTCATTGGTTTTAGTGCTACTACCCAATAAGTGTACGAGGTTACAAAAAGCTGCAAATGGTGTCATGTATTTATGGTAATATATTATTTAAAATATGAATGCTAATCTACATTTTCATCACTAGCTGTAGCTGTTACTTCTTCGCTGCCATACTGTGTAGCTACTTCTGCACTCCAAATACCTTGTTCGTTCAGGTATCTACTAAAAGCCGCCTGAAAGCCATGCGTTACAAATACTTTTGATGCACCTGTAGCCTTTACAGCTTGCAGTAACGATGGCCAATCGCAATGATCACTCATAGCAAAACCCTTATCGGCATTACGCCTGCGTATGTTACCTCGCACCTGCATCCAACCACTGCACACACCAGTTTCGTAAGGTGCGAAACGCTTCATCCACGGTGTACCATCGGCACTTGGTGGTGCTATTACAATTGCCCCTTTTAATGCCTCTTTAGGTGTTTGTGCTGTAACGCGTTCAACCTGCATGTTACGCCCAAAATAATGAGGCAATCCTTGGCGCAATGCTTCGTGCATGGCCCATATTGCACCATGCATCCAAACTTTTACCCGTAAGGGCTCTAATGCTTTTAAAACACGCTGTGCCTTACCAAGGCTGTAGGCTACCAATATACTGCTTACTTGCTGTGCTTGATTTTGTGTTACCCAATGTTGAATATCATTAAATAATACTTGTTGCGGTTGCCACTGATAGATAGGTAACCCAAAGGTACTTTCTGTAATAAAATTATCGCAAGCTATGGGCTCCCAAGCACCACTGATACCATCATTTTCAGTTTTATAATCGCCTGTAAATACCCATGTTTCTCCTTTATAACGCAACCTGATTTGACTACTTCCGATAACATGCCCTGCTGGAAAATACGTAACCTCAACATCATTGATATGCAATGGCTTACCCCACTCAATGCCTTGATACTGCTGGCTTCCAAGTCTTGCATTTAAAATGGGAATACTATCGTGATGTGCCAGATAATAACGACTACCCCAACGTGCATGATCGCTATGAGCATGTGTTATTAGTGCACGCTCAACGCCACGCCAAGGATCGATATAAAAATCGCCTTGCGGACAATACAACCCAATATCTGTGAATGTTATGAGTGCCAAAATTGATGTTTTACTTACGTAAATGATTATTGCGAAGCAGCTGCATTTTTCTTTGCTTTGGCTCTGCAAGCATCACTGCAGTACTTGATTTCGTTCCAATTTTTTTCCCACTTTTTACGCCATGTAAATGGTCGCTTACACACAACACAATCTTTGGTTGGCAGATAACTTTTATTGCCTTTAAAATCTGCTTTCGCCATCCTTGCTTTTTGTTTATAACAAAAAAGCAACCTCAAAGGTTGCTATACAATCATCATCAATTACCAGATGGTTACCTTGCCTTCAAAACGTTTGAAGTAGTACAGCTTTTTATTTTCCAAAAAATCAGGAGCATAACTATCGTCTGCTACAAAAGCTGGCTGTATATTAAATTCACTGATTACTTTTTGTCCGGTATTAATTTGCTGTAGTAGTTGATCACTACCATGCTTCACTAAGAGTCGGGCAAAATAAAGTGTACTCTCATAACCTCTTAAGTACATATCAGAAGGACGGCCGCCATACTTATTACGATACGCTGCTTGTACATTATTAGCAATACTTGTTTTAGCAGGATTAAATGGTGTGGTATAAATAACTTCAATATTACTAAAGCTATTACCTTCAAAAGCATTTACAGTAGCCCATGTTGGCATCCCTAGCAAAGTAGTTTTATACACCTTTGCGGCTGCAATATGCTTAGCTAATTGTACCCCAAATTGCTCATTAATACTGCCACACAGAATGATGTTTTGCTTGGTTGAATCTAAATGCAAAAGCACATCATCTGCAGTAAAATTATCTGTAAGATTAATTAACTTTAATCGCAATGTATTATTCGCATTGAGCAATTTCAGTTGCTGCTTTACTTTATCTTCTAAAGCACCTTGTTTAGAAAAAACAACAATACTAGATTTTGAATACTGCTTTGATAATAGTTGAAACTGAGCATCTATATGTGTACGCAAGCTGCTATTCAACATAATGTAAAAAGGGTTCATACTCAACCCAGCATCGTTCGGATAAGTTGCTGAAATTACAGGTATGTTATTGTTGAAGGCATAACTTGCTAAAGCCTGTTGCTCTTGTACATTGGTTACCGCAGCAATTACCAACTGAATTTTTTCATACCCAATATTTCCGATGATTTGCCCGATAGATTGTTCAGCTTTCTTAGTATCGTAAATCTGAATTTCTAATGGTAATTTTTGCTTATTCATGGTATCAATAGCGGCCATAACACCATGATAAAAATCGAGCCCGTTCATAATATACCTCGGCATACTTGTAGCACCCAGTTTATAGGTATATCCTACAAAGGCACTATCAATGTATAGCGGTGCAAATACCGCAATTTTATAACGCTTGGCTGCTACCGTATCTTTAGTAGCTTGAGCGTTAACATTTACCGTAAGGATACAAATAACCCATACACACAACAGGTATCGCATAATTAAAAAAGCTTCGTACAAATGTAACCTAGTAAGGTTAATGCACGAAGCCTCCATTATTTTTTATGCTACGTATTAAAAACCACCTGGACCACCTTCGCCACGACGTTCTCTTAAACGCTCCATTTGCTCTGCTTCCATTTGTTCTAGTTTAGCTACTTGCTCGGCAGTTAAGCCTGCTTTAAGTAAGCGTTGCTTACGTGTATCGCGTAATTTATCAATCGCTTCTTTTTTTGCAGCTGGCGCCTCTTGACTACGCATTATACGCATCATTTGCGGACGCATTTCTTTGTTAGCAGCCAATATGCTATCGGCTTGTACAGCGGTAACACCTAATTGCTTTTGAAAACGCTCTTTCTGCATTTGATCTCGCTGTTCTGGATTACGCATACCGCCACCACCACGACCTTCGAAGTCTTGTGCATTTGAAGCGAGGGCTACAAAGCAGCATAGCGCTAATAAAAACTGTTTCATTGCATTATAATTGAAAGTGTTTGTAATAAAGTTATGACCTTACGGAGATAAAATAGTTTAAGCCTAACGAACAACAGGAGCCGCACCAGCATGATGCTTACTACCACGGTGCTTTTGTTGTTGGCGTAATGCTTTAGCTTTTGCTCTTTGCTCAGGTGTAAGTATTGCATCTATCTTACGACTCTGTTCTTCTTTAAAAGCTTTTAGTTTACTTTCTTTTTCGCTGGCCGATAATTGCTCATTCGTTACAATAGCAGTACGCTGTGTGCTACCATTTTCGTGAATCAATTTCATTTGCTCACGTTGGGTTTCAGTGAGTTGTAACTGTTGCGCCATATGCTTGCTATGGCCACCTTTAGGCTTGCAAGGTTTGTGTTGTTGCGCTTGTGCAAACATGGTAGTTGTAACCATTACACACACTAGTAATAGCATCTTTTTCATAACATAATTTTTTTAGGTAAAAGTTGTAAGTAGTAGATGAAGCTTTCAAAACATCGTTTAAACTACCACTCATAAAAAAATGCAAAAGCGTTTGTAACATTCATTTTACTTTGTCGTATCATACTGAAAACAACAACTATGCAACGTATTTTAACCACGTTAGTAGCAATGTTAGCAGTATGTACCACGGCCGTTGCTAACGTTATTCAACAGCAAGAACGAACCCTTGAGGCTTTCAACAGCATTGCCAGTTATGGCTCGTTTCAAATTACAGTTACGTTTGGCAACGAACACAGTGTATCACTGAGTGGTAAAGCAGAAGATCTTGCCGATGTTGAAACTGTTGTGAAAAACAACGCACTTGCCATTCGTTTCAAAAACATTACCAAAAAAGGTGGGCATGGTAAAGTAGCAGTACAAGTTAGTATGGCTACCTTAAAAAACATTGCCTTGTATGGAAGCGGATACATTAAAGCAGGTGCCGTTAGCAGCAGTACGGAACTGAATATAGGTATTTACGGAAGCGGGCTAGTTCAATTAGATAACCTTGCGGTAAATGAAGTAAATGTATCTATAGCTGGCAGCGGTGATGTGATGCTACAAGGTGCAACAGAAGAACTGAATGTTCAGGTAAATGGAAGCGGCAAGTTGGATGCTAAACAGCTGGCTTGCAGCGAGGTAAATATCGCCATGAATGGCAGCGGTAATGTAACCGTTCAAGCTAACAAAGAACTCAACGCATCCATCAATGGTAGCGGCAAAGTTCGTTATACGGGAACAACTACAAGTGTGAATGTTTCAGGAAGTAAGAAAGCACAAGTTGTACGTATTTAAATTGGGTTCACTTCTCATGTATAGGTTAAAGGCATTTCCTTTCTAGGAAGTGCCATTTTATTTGGTAGCTACTTTACTTTCAGTAGGAGTATTTACAGCCATACCCTCTGTTGGCCATGAGAAGTTAGGAGCATTAATAATCGCAGAACTATTCAAATACCACTGATTAGGATAGTAAGCAAAATAACAAGTACCACCTTTGATAGTTTCAATGATTTCATACACCTCACCCGCAGGCACGGCAGGACAACCATAACTACGACCCATCATGGCACCACGCATTGCACGTTCAGCATTTACATAATAGCTACCATGCATTACAATAGCTCGGTTACGCACCTGATCATTAATACCTCTTTCTAAGCCATTAAAACGCAAGCTGTACCCGTTACTCCCAAAGTAGGTATCATCGGTAATCATAAAACCAAGACTACTTTTGTGAGAACTATTCATGTTACTAAAGCTAGAGGTATAAATACCGCCAGAATTTTTCCCATGCGCTACATAAGTATGAAACAGTAATGTACCTGTGTTTAAATCGAGTACGTACAATCTTTTCTTCGAGCTGGGTTGGCTGTAATCACAAACCGTAATGATACCAGGCTTTTTAACTTGCCGTTGCGACAATAAATGCAAGTAGCCCTTATATGCCGTAAAAAACACGCTTCTATCTAACCCGTAGGCCGAAAGATGCATTTGATTGTAAATACTATCTACCAATTTAGTTACTGCAGGTGGGGCATTGTAGGCACCACTTAGTAAAGTGGGCATTTTCTTTCCCGGATTTTTATCATTACCAATCCGGTTGATATGCGGCGTTTTAAACGAGAGTAAACCTATAACCCCCAACACCATCCATTGCTTCAAATACATGGTTATTAAGTTTGCACTGCAAAAATGAAGTTTCCTTACGGTAAATACGATTAAAATTCGACTAACCTAGCACCTTAGCAGACATTAAAATAAATCAGCGAACTTAAAAGCTCGCTGATTGTACCTATTAGAAAGGAATAACAATTAACACATCGCTAAGTATTATTCTAACACAATTTGCTTCGTAGCATACTTTGCATCATTGGCTTTTAAGGTTACAAAGGCTGTAATTTTTCCAAAACCGCTTGTACCCATATCTACATTAAGTAGGTTATTGCCACGCAATAGGTTGTATACTTTACTGTAAAGTACTTTACCGTTAATACCAACTACTTGTAAAGTAACTTCTCTATCGGCCTCAGCATCAACAGCAACACTAAAGCGACCGTTAGTGGGGTTAGGCATTACTTTAATGTCTTTACTACTCAAACTTCTATCGCTAACTATTTTCTCTTTTGTAAAAGAGATATCGCCAATTTGTAAAGCCACCCTTCTGCGTTGATTACCAGTATTAATAATGGCCGTAAAGGTTACGTTCACAATATCATCTGCCTTCAAGAAATCTTTTGAGCTATCAGAAATGAAATCTTCGAAGCTAATCTTATATGTTTTGCTACTAGTATCAACTTTTAGTGTATAACGATATTGATCTTTATAGCGGGTAATACCATCTTTAATTAAACGTACCTCAATAGCAGATACCCCAGCAGCCTTGGCTGTAAGTTTCAATGTTTTATACGCACTAATATCCATTGGTCCAGAGCCAGGCTTCAAGAACTTGAATAAGGTGATGTAATCGCTACTGTTAATTTCTACATCTACCGTACGATACAATGGCATTTCATTATCAGGATATACCCTTGTTGGGTTGTTTCTCACTTTGTAATTAAGGATAGAAGTGTAGGTTCTATCTACATCCATACCCCAACCACCGTCGGTGAGATACACCATGTCATGACGCACCCCGTTCACATACAATGCACCATCATATTCATAACCATCTTTGGTATCAATTTCTGCCAGATAATACTTACCCATGTTTCTGGTAACAGGTACCGTCATTTGATGCAGGTTATCTGTTTCGTTATTGGCATAATCAAAACGTAACTCCATGTTAGCAGCGTTACCTAAGTTATTTTGGATATACACCAACAACTTGTCTTTCACACGCTGCCCCATGGTAACAAATGCCTGTGGCAATGTTAATGTATTGAGCTGCTGTACCGGACGTACGGCTTGAAATCTACCAATGATATCCTTCGCTAACAATACTGTATGATGTGGCAACGAAGCCCAAACTTGGAAGTTGTACATGGTATCTTCACGCTCAAACTCGCTGATAAGCCAATTGGTTTGCAATGCAAATGCATTACGTCCAGCTTTTTTACTCATTACAAATGCAATGGCATATTCAATAGCTCCATCTGGTTGACGTAGTGTAAAACGAACGAAGTTAAAACCATTAATGCGGATACTGTCGCGGCTCAATAGTTGAGCACCTCTGAAGCGATCGCAAATACTCTTAGTATGGCTGTAGGCACGACCACGTGTTTCAATACCAAGAACTGTAGCCCTTGGCTTACCTGTTTTTATAAAGTCGGTACTATATACATCTACGGCTGCCGTTAAACCAACTAAATCTGTAGGTGTAACATTCACAGCAGAAAAACCAGACTCTACCAAAGCGTTTGTATTCGGGAAATAATATCCAATTGTGTTTGCGTTATTGGTACGTTGGGCCACATCTTTCACCTTGCTGTTTGCAATAGCACTGGCATAATCAAAGCGGCGTGTTCCTTGCTTAATGCGGTTGAAATCTCTTTTTATTACCTTATCACCCATTCTTTCACTTTCTAAACCACCGTTATTACCGCCACCGGGCGTTCCGGCAGTATCGATAGAACCAGGCATACCTGAGGTATCTACTGCAGAGAAAGGATTTACCGTAAGGTAAAAAATCAAATCATTGAAATCATTATCGCAATCGGCACTATCACGTCGGCGATCTTCGAAACCGATAACCAAACGACTGGTTAAAGTATCTAAAATTTGAACGTTGTGGCGCTTCAAATTCGGATCACTTTCAGGATTATAGACTGGTGTAGAATATAAAATCCAACGACCAAGATCAACGTTGGTACCATTCCAACCATCGGCGATAAGCACCCAACCGATGCTGGTACCAGCAGGAAAATTACCCAAGAAAACCTTATCACCAGGGTTTAAACCACCACCGAAGCCGTTGTTCGAAGCATTCGGGAATATAATTTTTACGCTACTATGTGCAGGTGCTGTTAACGGCGGGTTATTGGTAGGATAAGTGTAATAACCTAATACATTTCTGTAGCTAGCACCTTCACTAACATAAGTTACCCAAACATCGGCTGCTTGCAACAGGTGCAAATCACTAGGTGAATTCGCTAAGAATTCGGGTTTTGTTAATGGAACGCTGATGTATTCAGGCAGTGAGTTGGCAATTCTGTCTACAAAATCTTGTGTAACAACATCAGGACTAACCAAATAATTTGGCTTACCACCGCCATCGAAGGTGCCCATGTACTGGAATTGCGCCATTGCAGTAGATGCAGTAACAGCCACCAATGTCGTTAGCAATAAACGGTATAATTTCGTCATAAGGGTATATTTACGGGTATGGATTGTTGACTTTCCTATGGTGTATTGAATATTTATACACATCGTATCGAAAAAATACAACGAAACATACTTTAACAAAGTTAGCAAACATTCTTACAACCCGAAAAAAACTTGAAGAGAGTACACCAAACCCTATTTTCGGTTCAAGAAAAGTACGCTCAACCACATTAACGTTATCAGCATGAAGGCAGAATTAGCGAGCCAACTGCGTTTATATAAGTCTCAAATCAAGTTTTTAGCTCTACTTATTGGCATTTATTTGCTGCTCGACTATGGTACATTCTTTTGGATTGGGCTTGCAGCACCAGGTGGTAACACCTACAGTGCTTTTGTAGAAGAATACCTCAATTATATAGCGTGGCTTCGCAGCGGATTACTTTATCTTGCAAGCACATGGGCTTCGCTTTTTCAATTAGAGCATTCCACTACAGTATACAGCCTACTTTTAAAAAACTATACCCAAGTTAATGTTGGTTACAGCTGTATTGGTATTGGCATGTATGCCCTCATCATCGCAGTTGGAATAAGCTTTCCCGATAAAACGCTTAAAAGCAGATTGGCATTTATAGTAGGCATGCTATCGTTCGTGTATGTACTCAACAGTTGGCGTATTTTTTTGATTGCCCGCTTTTGGGACGATAACGTTCGTTTTACCTTTAACCTCGATCATCACGATGTATTCAACTACGTTTGCTACGTTATCATTGGTATTGCATTTTACGCCTGGCAACGTCCAACGGCTCATGTAAGTACTGCACATGGCACAGTATAAATCCATTTCAATAGCAGATGCCTTTATAATGCAACAAAAGGGCACCCCTCTGATAGATGTGCGTACACCTGCAGAATATTTGCATGCCCATATTCCCCTTGCGGTAAATGTGCCCATTTTCACCAACCAGCAAAGAGCACACATTGGTACGTTGTACAAAAAAACAAGTCGACAAGCTGCTGTAGAAGCTGGCTTACAATACTTTGCCCCTAACATGCTGGCATTGCTAGCTACCATCAAATCGATAGCCCCTATCGATACACCTGTAATTGTGTATTGCTGGCGTGGCGGCTTACGCAGTGGCACCATGGCGTGGCTCTTGCACTTATACGGTTATCAGGTATATCAGCTAACCGGTGGTTACAAAGCATTTCGTAACTGGGTACTAGCGCAACAACATTTACCGCAAGGTAGCTTTAACGTACTTGCAGGTAATACCGGCAGTGGTAAAACGGCATTGTTACAAACATTGGCTAAATCCTTTGATCAACCCGTGCTCGATTTAGAGCAACTAGCCAACCACCGTGGTAGCAGTTTCGGACAGTTAGGCATGCCGCCGCAACCAAGTCAGGAGCAGTTCGAAAATTTATTGGCATTTCATATCCACAAGCTGCAAGTGCAGTACCCCAACCAGCCTATTTGGGTTGAAGATGAAAATCAGCGTGTAGGCAATGTTTTTATCCCTTTAGCATGGTACCAATATTTGCATCAGCAACCCACATTTGTGTTGCAAGTAGCCAAGCAGCAGCGACTACAAAACATACTGCATGATTATGGCGTTTTTGAAGCCACCGCACTCATCGAAGGGGTTATGCGTATCGAAAAACGTTTGGGTGGTATGTTAGCTAAAACCATTGTGAACCATTTGATCAACCGCAACTATACCGAAGCTTTCGATTTGTTGTTAGATTACTACGACCGCTATTACGAGAAAGATTTACAAAAACATGTGCGTCCGCAAATACCTGTAACAATTACGAACGATAACCTTACGGTAAATGTCATACAATTACTAGCACAAGCCACCGCCTATTATGGAAACAACCACCAACAATAACCATCTTGCACTTACAGCTTTTGCCAAAAGCAGCGGTTGCGGCTGTAAAATTGCTCCCGCAGCCTTACAAGACATCTTACAATCGCAACAACAGTTACCTACTGCACAGTTATTGGTGGGTAATCATACCAACGACGATGCCGCTGTATACGACTTAGGCAATGGCACCGCACTCATTGCCACCACCGATTTTTTCACACCCATTGTGAACGATGCTTACACTTTTGGACGTATTGCTGCTGCTAATGCTATTAGCGATGTATACGCCATGGGAGGCACACCCACACTAGCACTTGCCATACTAGGATGGCCTTTAGAGAAGCTTCCTGCAAGTGTTGCCAATCAAGTAATGGAAGGCGCCAGATACACTTGTAAGCAAGCAGGCATTCCACTCGCTGGAGGGCATAGCATTGAAAGTACAGAACCTTTTTTTGGCTTAAGTGTGAACGGATTGGTTGCTACTCAGAACATTACCACCAATAGCAATGCACAACTTGGCGATGTTTTGTACCTCACCAAACCACTTGGTTCAGGCATTTTAGCAGCGGCACTTAAACGTGATCAAATTAATGAAGCACAATACGAAACCTTAGTAGCACTTACAACAGCTTTGAACCATCAAGGTGTGTGGATAGCGCAACAACCTGGTGTACATGCTATGACAGATGTAACAGGTTTTGGCTTATTAGGTCATGTGCAAGAAATGGCCATGAGTAATAACCTGGCAGTAACCTTGCACTATCAACAAATACCCATTGCAGCCGATGTTACAGCATTGGTAAATGCACGTATTGTTCCCGATGCTGTATATAAAAACTGGGGAGCTTATGGTAGCCATGTTCAAATAGCGAGCAACGCACCCATGATGGAGGCGTTTAATATATTATCTGACCCACAAACCAATGGAGGATTGCTGGTAGCAGTAGCCGCTAGTGATGCCGATGCTTTTGAGGCTGCATATCTAACACAATTTCAAACACCTATTTTCAAAATTGGTGTATTCACGAACCCTACGATAGGTGACAAAATAATAAAGGTGCATTCCTAATAGTGAACGCACCTTTATTTGCCGTAAGGCGTTATTACTCTCTACTTCGCTTTTATTGAATCACTACAATTTGTGCGGTAACACTGGTTGCACTAAAACTGCTAGCACCTGCATTCACCAAACGAATACGTACAGTTCCGTTAGCACTAACCCTAGCGTTGGCAACCACTACATCGTTCACATCGGCATCAATAGTTACACGTACAACAGCACCAGTAATTGCATTGGTAACAGGTACATCTATCGTAGCGCCAACATTTGCCGCAAGGCTCGGTATATTGATGGTTGTAGTGTGTTTTATCAAAGCATTGATAGCTGTACCAACCGTACCAAGTTTAACATTACCACCAACATCTAAACGAGCTTGCGGATTAGTAGTACCCACGCCAACATTCACATTACCAATAGCATTGTTTTTGCCCGCTACACTACCCAATACCAAACAGCTATCGCACTCTGCCAAGGCATGATGACCAATGGCACTTGCATTCACAGCATTTACGGTGCTTACATTCGCTGAATCGCCAACAATGGTTACGGCTGTATAACTACGTCCGCTAAAGCCGGCTCTACTACCAATAATGGTGTTGTTATTACCTGATGTGTCGGCAAAAGCAGAAAGATTACCTACATACGTATTGTTGCTACCTGTTCTGGCATTAGGCCCCGCTTGTATCCCTAAAAAGGTGTTCCAGTTACCAGTAGTATTGTTTAAACCAGCTTGTAAACCGACAAACGTATTTCTGAAACCTTGAGTATTGCTAAAGCCCGCTTGATAACCTATAAAAGAATTAAGTGTACCACCTAGGTTATTACGACCTGCCTGATACCCTATAAACAAGGCGTTACCAGTTGTGGTATCGTTGGCTCCAGCCTGAAAACCAATCATAACGCTATTATTACCACGGCGCTGCGATGTTGCACTGTTATTACCAATATACACGTTGCGATAACCAGAATCTTGCAAGTTGGCTACTGACTGACCAATAATTACGTTACTGGCACCCGCTTTCATCACATTAGCAGTATTTGCTCCTATGAGGGTGTTCCAATTACCCGTCCATGTAGGCGCACTGTAATTCCCGATGAAAATATTCGATTGTCCACCAGCACTGTTAGCAGCAACCCCTCTACCAATAGCGATCACATTTTTAAATCCGGTTGCGTTACCAGCGGCGTACTCGCCAATAAAAGTATTGCTAGAATCGGCATTTCTAGCACCTGCACCACGCCCTACCATTACGTTGAAACTACCCGTACCAGTTTGAAAACCGCTGAAAGTACCCACATACGTATTTGATTCACCAGTAGCTTGGTTGGCAGTAGCATCGCCAATATATACGTTACCATTACCAGTGGTATTGCCGTAACCAGCCCCAATACCTAAGAAAGTATTGCTTTGCCCCGTGGTATTACTCTCACCAGCGGCATTACCTAGAAAAGTATTATAGCTACCAGTGGTATTGAGTCTACCAGCGCTGTTACCTACGAATGTGTTGAGCGTGGCAGTGGTAGCGGTGAACCCTGCGTTGGCACCGATATAGATATTCGCAAAGCCTGTGGTGTTGGCTCTACCAGCATTGTTACCCGCAAATACGTTATCGTAGCCAGTGGTATTAGATTGACCAGTAATGTGCCCTAAAAATGTATTACCGTTGCCCGTGTTGTTCAAACCTGTGTATGCACCTAAAAAAGTATTGAAGCTACCTGTAGCACCGCCGCTACCAGCATTAGCACCAACGTAAGTATTACTGATACCAGTTGTATTGGCATTACCAGCGCTATTACCTACAAACACAAGACCACCACCCGTGGTGTTAAAAAAACCAGTATAAGCACCCATGAATACGTTATTACTACCGCTGGTATTCAATTCTCCAGCGCCACGCCCCATAAAGGTGTTAAAACGTCCGGTATTGTTACTTAAGCCTGCATTTGCACCGAAAAAGCTATTGTCGTGCCCGCGTGTAGCTTGCCCGCTGTTGAAACCGAAAAATGAGTTCCCTAAAGCAGTATCGGCCATATTCGCACCTGCAAACGTTCCAAATACTACATTACCACCGAATGAACTAGTCCAAGTACTATCAGAACGAAGCACATTACGACCGTAAAGTAGCAAACGGCCATCGGCATTAATATTACCACGCACATCTAATTTAAAGCCACTTCTAGGAGTGCCGCCAATACCAACATTATCTTGAGCAACTACTTCATTCACAAATACACCCGCCATCAGTAACAATATTGCACTAATAGCAGCTTTATACATTTGATTCAACATAGCAGGTTGTTTTAATACCTTACGGTAAATGAATCAACAAATTTCACGATACCTATGCGGCTAATAAATACCCATTTAAGGGTATTTTTCACAATAAAAAAGGATTTTTACTAGTGCAGCTTTACTTTACTTTGCCCTTTTAGCATTTGCATGAAACATAATTTCAACTCCGGACCATCCATTCTTCCAGCATCGGTACTTGCCGAAGCAAGTGCTGCTATTCATAACTTCAATAACACAGGACTATCCATTTTAGAAATTGGGCACCGAACAAGCTGGTTTCAAGAAGTAATCGCCGAAGTACAAGCCACCGTTAAGCAGTTAATGCAACTGGGCAACGATTATGAAGTACTCCTCCTGCACGGCGGCGCTACTACCCAATTCATGCAAGTACCTATGAACCTACTCAACGCCAATGCAACTGCCGCTTATTGCGATAATGGTATTTGGGGCAATAAAGCCATTAAAGAAGCTAAAGTATGGGGCAATGTTAATGTAGTAGCTAGCAGTGCCGATCAACAGCACAGCTATATTCAAAAACAGTTTACCATACCAAACGATGCCTGTTACCTGCATTACACCTCTAATAATACAGTAGAAGGAACACAATGGCATCAGCCACCTACTAGCCACGTACCGCTTGTAGCCGACATGAGTAGCGATATTTTTTGTAGACCATGGGCATTTAACCAACACAGCCTGATATATGCTGGTGCACAAAAAAATATTGGTGCTGCAGGTGTTACGTTAGTAGTGATAAAAAAATCAATACTAGGTAATCTTGAAAGAACCATACCTGCTATTATGGATTATCGTAACCATATTGAAGCAGGCAGTTTGCTCAACACACCACCAGTATTTGCAGTGTATGTGATGCTACTAACACTGCGCTGGATTGTTGCCGAAGGCGGATTATCCGTCATGGAAACCAGGGCTAAAGAACGAGCTCAATACCTCTATCAACTACTCGATGAACTGCCCATTTTTAACCCAACGGTAGCAGTAGCAGATCGCAGCTTAATGAATGCCGTTTTCACCTTACCCAATGCATCATTAGAAACAGCATTTTTAGAACTATGTAAGCAACATGGTATGATCGGCATTAAAGGCCATCGCAGTGTTGGCGGCTTACGCGTAAGTATGTACAACGCCATGCCAATGCAAAGTGTAAAAGCACTCGGAGATTTAATGATTGCATTTAATACATCAAACCAATAAAAACAAATAGCTATATGGCTCAGATTGCTCCATTTAAAGCATTACGTCCGCAAGCACCGTTTGCCAAACAAGTAGCGAGTCGCCCGTACGATGTACTCAACAGCAGCGAAGCAAGAATAGAAGCGCAAGGTAACCCTAACAGTTTTTTGCATGTAACCAAAAGTGAAATCAGTCTGCCCGAAGGTATCGATATTCACACATCGCCAGTGTATGAAGCAGCCAAACAAAACTTGGAAGCATTCATTAAAAGAGAGGTATTATTCCGCGAAAGCAAACCTTGCTATTACATCTATCAGCTCATTATGAATGGTCGCAGCCAAACAGGTTTGGTATGTGGCAGTAGTGTTGCCGATTATGAGAACAACATTATTAAAAAACACGAATTTACCCGACCTGAAAAAGAACAAGATCGCATCAACCATATTGCTACCACCAAAGCACAAACAGGTAATGTTTTTTTAGCCTACAGAGCTTTAACCAGTATTGATACCATCATTGAACATTGGAAGCAACATAAAACAGCAGTATACGATTTTGTGGCCGACGATAACATTCAACATACCATTTGGGTAGTGAACGATGATAACGTAATTGAACAAATTACCGATGCATTTGCTACACAAGTACCTTGCACTTACATAGCCGATGGCCACCACCGTGCGGCAAGTGCTGCCAAAGTGAAAAATGCTCTAGGCGATCAGGCTGCAGCTGGTGCAAATTATTTTCTTACAACATTGTTCCCCAGCAATCAGTTGTACATTATGGATTACAACCGTGTGGTGAAAGATCTAAACGGCCATACTCCAGCAAGTATACTAGCAGCCCTCGCAACTCATTTTACCGTAAGGGAAGCCAGCGAAGCCGTTAAACCCAACAACTTACACGAGTTTGGCATGTATGTAGCGAACAAATGGTATCGCCTTACGGCAAATGAAGGAAGCTATAGCAACGACCCTATCGGCGTGTTAGATGTAACCATTCTTCAAGAAAAAATTCTAACACCCATTTTAGGTGTTGGCGACCCTCGTACCGATAAGCGTATCGATTTTGTAGGCGGCATCAGAGGCCTAGGCGAATTAGAAAAAAGAGTGAACAGCGGCGATATGGCCATTGCATTTAGCTTATATCCGGTAAGTATCGATCAGCTTTTTGATATTGCCGATAGCGGCAATGTAATGCCACCTAAAAGCACCTGGTTTGAACCTAAATTACGTGACGGACTTTTAACACATTTGATTGATTAATATCATGCGTTTTTTACTACTCTTAGGATTGCAAGTAATGTGTATGGCATCGGTAAGTAATGCACAAGCATACGATACTATTTTGTATCAAAAAGCCAATACCTTCTTAATGCAAGGCGATTACGATAATGCATTGATGCTATTCAAAAAACTTGCAACTACAGCACCAGCCAATTACGAAGTTGTAAAAACTTACGTGTACGCATCGCAACTAAGAAGCGATTTCACTACAGCATTACAATACGGCGAACCATTGCTCAAATCGGCCCAGGCCGATGACCAGCTGTATCAAATTATGGCTGCCGTATATAATGGCATTGGTGAAAATAAAAAAGTAGAAAAAACATATAAAGAAGGTATAGAACGCTTTCCCAAAAGCGGGAAGTTGTATGCCGAATTGGGTGAGTGGTATGCCAGCCAAAAGAAAAACAATGTTGCTATTACCACTTGGGAGCAAGGCATTGCGTTTGCCCCGCAAGAAGCGAGCAACTACTATTATGCAGCCAAGTATTACGCAACATTCAATCAGCCATTTTGGGTGATTATTTATGGCGAAGTATTCGTAAATATTGATAAGCTGAGTAATAAAAATACGGAGGTACGCAAGCTTATTATTGATGCCTATAAACAGTTGATCAGCGAACCTAAACTATTACAAGCTGCAGCTGCCGAAAGTAGTTTCGCACAAGCACAACTCACTACTTTTTGGGAGCAACGCAACCGTTTTAATGAAGGCATTACACCCGAAGCCATTGCACAAGTACGTGAACTGTTACTAGCCGATTGGCAACGCAACCAATACAGCAACAAAACGCCTTGGCACATCATTAACTGGTGGATCACCTTACAAGAAAAATCGTACTTAACAGCCTATAACAAATGGCTATTAGGTGCTTACGGCAGCTATGAAAAATGGCAGCAACAAAACCCCGCCGAAGCCGATAGCTTTTGGAAGTGGATGCGAAGCAATATTTGTAAAGTACCGCCGGCACAATACTACCACAAGTAATAGAAAAGGGTTGCGTTGCAACCCTTTTCTATGAATACCAATCAAGTAAGCAATGGTGCCCAAATGTAGCTTCGTTGCTACGCTCAGTTCAGCAGTTACAGCCACTATCATCTAAAAAACTAAAAAAATTATTTTTTAAAACTAAAAATATTAGTATTTTGCCGCTAAATCAATTAGCGTATGAGTTACGCAGGTAAAAATTTCAAGTATTTACGCAAGCTTCGTGGTTGGACCCAAGAAGAATTTGCCATAAAACTCAACATCAAACGTAGCCTCGTAGGTGCGTATGAAGAAGAACGTGCCGAGCCACGCCTCGAAGTGCTAGAACAACTGAGTACGCTTTTTAAGCTTAGTCTTGATACCCTTCTACTGAAAGACTTAGCAGCAGAAAATACAGGTAGCAGCTACCTAGAAAAACGCCGTATGCTTAAGAATACTGGCGAAGCACAGCTCATTCAATTTGTTCCTGTAAAAGCAGCGGCGGGTTATCTTACAGGCTATGCCGATCCAGAGTTTATTGATGAGTTAAATACTTTCACACTACCTATGTTGGCGCCAGGCCAATACAGAGCTTTTGAAATTGTTGGCGATAGTATGCTACCCACCCCTAGTGGCAGCGTTATTGTAGGAGAAAAGGTAGATGGATTAGAAGATGTAAAAAATAACTATGCCTATATTGTTGTAAGCCGATCAGAGGGTATTGTGTATAAACGAGTACAACGCAACAATAAGCAGAAAGCAAAAGTTACCTTGGTAAGCGACAACCCTATTTACGAGCCTTACCAAGTGAATGCTGAAGACATTCTAGAACTGTGGCAAGCACAAATGGTAATTTCAAAAGCGGCAGCACAACCTCGTTGGGATATGAACCAACTTGGCAGTTTGGTAAGCAACTTGCAAGAGCAGGTAACCACGCTTAAAAAGAAGTTGAATTAAATTTTTCCATCGAGCCATGATGGAAGGGATGGGTTAGTAATAAATGCGAGTTGGGCCGCCTTCGGCGGCCCAACACTTTTACACCTAGTACCAATCGCCATTGCCTTCTGCAGCAAGCAATCCGTATTAGTCTACTATTTTAAACACAGGATAACGCATGTGTACAGGCTCGTACCACGGACTTTGCTGATACACAAAATACAGCTGTGCACTAGCATCTTTAGCAAAAGCAGGATCTTCTCGTTTTTTGGCTTCTAAAGCTGCTTTTATAGTAGGATTTTCTTGTAAAAATGTAGCTGCAACATCTTCCCAACGATAGTCGCTATAGCCTTCCTTCTGCTGTAAAATAGCATCGAAAAAATTCCAACTGAAAAAACTATCATCGCCCAAAGGCTCTAAAGTTTCTACTACATAGCGGTCAGTCCATTTACCGCAAGGTATTACCCAATCGCCTTTACGAAATTGAATGGATTGTTGTTTTACGACCACCTTCACATTGGTATTTCGATGATGCTTTTCGTATGGCCTGCTACTACTCTGATATTGCTGAATATGGTACGCCGTAACAGAAATAATTGTATCGCTAGTTAAACGATACATAGCAACACCATTGGCTTGCAAGCGTTGAACAACCTGATGCCAACCTTGCGGTAAAAGATAGGCCTTAGGCTTTGTGGCCACTATATTGGGCTGATAATAATTATGAAAAAGTACCTCTTTCTCGTATGGCTTATCATGATTATACTTGATACGCTTCATGCCTGTTACCTCGCTAATGACAGTATCTACAGCATATCCTTTGAACAAAATGGTTTGATGTTGCATGGTATCTAATTTCCATGTGAGTGGATACACTTGTTGCTGTGCCATTTGTTGCCGCTGCTGTGCTACTACTTGTACGATTTCACCCGCCTTTTTACTTGCGATCCGCAAGATGCTAAGCATAAAATCGTAGGTACTTTGCACCCGTTGCGGATAAGGTTTTAACATATGAGTTTCGGGCGTGAAACCAATTGTACCAAACAGCGTTGCATAACCACAACTGTAACGTGGTGCATCATAAAAAGCTGGCCAGCCTTTTTGAGGTAGTGCGGTTTCAAAATTCACATAGGGTATAATGGGCCACCCTAACAGCTTCATTTGCTCATACAAAGCTGGTTCTAAACTTTCGTGCAAGTACTTGCCAGCTACACCGCCCAACTTGCTGTGTTGTGTTGATAGTAACGTGAAGGTATGCTGATAATCGGCACCATCGCTTACATGATTATCGATGAACACATGTGGCTTTAACGTATGAAAAATACGTGCAAAGGCAAAGGCATCTTTACTATCCATTTTAATGAAGTCGCGGTTTAAATCTAGGTTTTGAGCATTACCTCTAAAACCATATGCAACAGGCCCATTTTGATTTACACGACTAAAACTACCTCTATTCAATGCACCGCCAATATTGTAAATGGGTATGACAGCAAGCACCATGTTGTTTGGCAATATCACTTTTCCATTCGCTATGTTTCTTGCCAAGAGCATACTTGCATCAATACCATCGGGCTCGCCGGGGTGTATTCCGTTGTTCACCAACACTACTAATTTACCCGTAAGGGCAACCTTTTTGATATCTATAACTTGGTTGCTCAAAAGCACTAGGTGCAAGTGTTCGCCAGCATCGGTTGTATCGAATCGATGTAGTTGCACCTTGGCACTTTGCTTCGCTAATTGTTGGTAGAATTGTATGCATTGCTCGTAAGTTGCCGTTGCCTTACCATCGGTTGCTTCAAAAACGGTAGTAAGATTTTGTGCCCAAGTAAGATTTATTAAAAAAAGTTGGAGTACTGTTAATAGTTTTTTCATTACTTTAAATCGTTTTTGTAAACACTACAAAGTAATGGAAAACGTATACCGAATACTCATTGCTGAAGATGAACCTAAACTCAGCCAAATTATTCAGGAAGAACTTACCCGCAAAGGTTACCAAGCCGATGTTGCTTACGATGGTGCCGTAGCAGAAAAAATGTTCTCGCAGCACAGCTATCATTTGGTGCTACTCGACATCAATCTTCCTTATAAAAACGGACTTGCGCTTTGCAAAGAGTTTCGGGAAAAAAATAGTCAGATACCCATTATTATGCTAACGGCGCTTGGAGAAATTCAAGATAAGGTAGATGCTTTTAACCTTGGCGCCGATGATTATATCGTAAAGCCTTTTCACTTCGATGAATTACTAGCCCGTATTCGTGTGTTTTTAAAACGAGCTGATAACCACAGTGAAATCAAGGAAAAAATTGTAGTTGCCGACCTTGAAATAGACATGGAAAATAAAACGGTTAACAGAGCGGGAAAGAATATTAACCTTACGGCAAAAGAATTTGCACTCTTGGTATTACTCAGTCATAATAAAGGCAAGGTGATTAGCAAGCAAGATATTCTGGAAAAAGTATGGGATTTAAGCTTCGACACAGGCACCAATACCATTGAAGTATACATCAGCTTTTTACGCAATAAAATTGATAAGCCTTTCGAGCAAAAACTCATTCATACCAAACCTGGCTTTGGTTATTATGTGAGAGAAACGCCTTTGATGTAATGAATGCCAAATTAAGGTTCACCCTTTTATTTTCTGCTTTAGTTTCAATCGTAGTGGTACTTAGTGGCACTACGATTTACTTTTTATATGCCCAAACAAGAAAGCAAGTATTCTACGACCGACTCACTGCACAAGCTGTTAAAGTACATCAACAATATCGTTCTTACATTGCCAATCCGAAAGAAACATCAGGACTCATCAGCGATGACAACATGTTTGATTTGCAAGTAGTTGTATTTAACAGTAATCTCGATAATGTTAAGCTCATTACCAATCAAAAAAGTTCAATCAGATTTAATCAATCATTACTTTTTGATATTCAAAAGAAAAAGCAAGTTTCATTTACCGATGATATGCACGAATGTGTTGGCATTAGCTTTAGTGATCCGAACTGTATTGTGCTCATTGGTGCTTTTGATAAGTATGGCTTAACCAAGCAAGAGCAACTGAAAAATATTATCATTTTAGCAATTGCAGCAGGCATTCTATCTACCGCCGTGATTGCATTTATTTTTATTGGTCAGGTAACCAAGCCACTTAATAAGTTCAATAGTCAAATGGAGCGTATTTCAGAAAGCAATTTGAATGAACGCATGCCATTGGCCAACTACGATACCGATTTAAATCGAACAGCACAAGCCTTTAATGCCATGCTTGATCGCTTACAGCAGGCTTTTGAGTTTCAAAAAAGTTTTGTACACCATGCCAGCCACGAGTTGCGTACTCCATTAGCTAGCATGTTATCGCATACAGAAGCAGCACTCAGCAGAGATGATTTAACCTTAGAAGAAGCAAAAAAAGTATTGGTAAGCCTTAAAGAAGATCAACAAGAAATGATTGATCTTACTAACAGTCTACTGTTACTGTCACAATATGCCAAGCTAACTTATAGCACCGATTGGCCGCTTATACGCATAGATGAAATTTTGTATGAATTAATTACTGCTATCAAACGAGCATTTACGCAAGTAAATATCGCCTTAGAATTTGCACAAGTACCCGACGATGAAATGATGTTAAGCTTACATGGTAACGACGCATTGCTACGCTCGGCTTTTCGTAACCTCATTAAAAATGCATATCAGTATAGCACCAACCAACGGATTGTAGTTACTATAGATGCCGATGCACAATACTTTAAAATACATATCGATAACCAAGGGCATCATGTAGCGCCAGCCGATCAAGAACGCTTATTTATTCCATTTTTTAGAGGTCAAAATGCACAGCGCAAGAAAGGGTTCGGCCTTGGTCTTAGCATTGTAAAACGTATTGTTGAGCTACATCAGGGCACCATCAATTATACAGCACTACCAGAAAGTATCAACCGGTTTACAGTACAGTTTAAAAGAATTAGTTAGCACCTTACAGTAAAATAAATACACATGCGTTATTTTATTATTTTTTTAATAACACTTACGTGTAAATGTATTGCCTTTGCACAAGAGGCAACACCAAGCTACGGACAAGTAATTCGCCATGCACAATTTGCTTCGAAGTTTGTGAAACCCCGCAACATAGATGTATGGCTGCCTGTAGGCTACAACCCGCAAAAAAAATATGCAGTGTTGTACATGCACGATGGTCAGAACTTATTCGATACCACCATCACCTTCAACCATCAAGAATGGGGCGTAGATGAAGCACTGCACCAACTACAACTTGCCAAAAAAATTAAAGATTGTATTGTAGTAGGCATTTGGAATACACCCCTCAGACGACAAGAATATTACCCTAAAAAAGCATTTGATTACGTACCTGAATTATGGAAAGATAGTCTACGAAAAGATTTAGGCAATTCTCAAGCTACACCCCTAAGCGACGACTATTTAAAATTTATTGTAACAGAACTAAAACCATTTATAGATAACACTTACCCAACACTTGCCGACAAACGTAACACCTACATTGTAGGTAGTAGCATGGGCGGATTAATATCGATGTATGCCATGTGCGAATACCCACAAGTATTTGGTGGTGCTGCCTGCTTATCAACACATTGGACAGGCTCTGTATTTAGAAACGAACCTGCCATTGCCAAAGGCTTTATGCAGTACCTTGAAAAGTACTTACCAAAGCCTAATCAACACATTTGGTATTTTGATTATGGTACCGCTACACTCGATGCATGGTATGAGCCGTATCAATTACAAGCGAATGATATTTTCAAGAAGAAAGGTTACAATCACAAACATTATCGTTGGCGTAAGTTTGAAGGTGCACCACACAACGAGGTTGCATGGCAAGCCCGCCTACCAGAAATACTAGCTTATCTCTTAGCAAAGTAGAAAATAAAAAAAGGAACCGAATTGGTTTCCTTTTCTTTAAGCTATCATGCTTGCATTATTCTTTGATATCAATGCTATTGAAGAACAATTCTTTGTCTTTTAAATCTCTACTATTACCAGCTGTATACACTAGAGTAATACCATTCGCTTTGTAGAAAATAGTTTTTGAATAGCCAGTTACAGTTCTACCGTCATCGGTAGTTGTTTTTGAAACATACTCGTAGAAGGTATATTTATCTTTATACTTACCATACTTTTCATCGATAATTTCATTCTTGCCATTACCAGAAAAGCCTGATTTAAACTGCGACTTAAACATATCTGTATCAACCATCGATTGCAGTGTAGCTTCATCCAATCCAAAATTGCCGAAGTTAATGTTCATAGCAGTGAACGTTGCACTATCCTTCGCTTTTGCAATGTACACTTCTTGTTGTTCGTTGCCTTGCTTTTCAAAGCCTGCTGGCAACTTCACACTAATTTCACTTGAAAGTGCTACAGTTTTCCATTCGTCAACCACAAAAGCCACAGCACTCAACATAAAGGCTACCAAAGGCAACCACATAAACTTTTTCATGTAACGTAATTTGAAGTAAATGTAACAAAGCACTTTCAATTTACCGTAAGGTTATCTTAGCTTTCTATACTCAAAATATCGAACTTCGTAACCTACCAATAAGTGAGGTTACTACTTTGGTATTCCTTTAAACCAGAAATATGAAAAAAATTGCCCAGAAGATAGGCATCGCATTAGCGATAGTACTCGTTGTAATTCAGTTTTTCAGACCAGAAAAAAATATCAATACACAACCTGCCGCTACACATATCAGCAAGTTGTATGCTGTACCTGCCGATGTTGAACAAATTTTAGTAAATGCCTGCTACGACTGTCATAGCAACAACACGGTATATCCTTGGTATAGCAACATACAGCCTGTTGCTTGGTGGCTCGCCGATCATGTTGAAGATGGTAAAAAACACCTCAACTTCGATGCTTACACCACCTACAACTTACGTAGGCAATACCACAAAATGGAAGAAGTAATAGAGCAGGTAGACGAAAACGAGATGCCTATGAAAAGCTACCAGTTAGCACATAGCAATGCCCGCTTAACCGATGCTCAAAAACAACTATTAATCAACTGGGCCAACAGTGTTATGAATACCATGAAGGCACAGTACCCCATGGATAGCTTAGTAAAAAAGCGCTAAAAGCAAAAGCCGATAACACAAAAGTTATCGGCTTTTTTATTAAGTACCACCTTACGGTAAATAAACCATCAATAAAAAATTATTCCCATTCGATGGTTGCAGGTGGCTTGCTACTAATATCGTACACCACTCGATTGATACCGCGTACATTGTTAATAATATCGTTGCTAACCTTAGCCAAGAAATCATACGGTAGGTGCGCCCAATCGGCCGTCATACCATCTACACTGGTTACTGCACGTAAGGCAACCGTGTATTCATAAGTACGTTCATCGCCCATTACACCTACGCTTTTTACAGGTAATAGAATTGTACCTGCTTGCCATACTTTATCGTACAACTGATACTCTTTTAAAGCATTGATATACACAGCATCGGCTGCTTGTAGCAAGGCAACTTTTTCAGGCGTAATATCACCCAAAATACGAATGGCCAAACCTGGCCCCGGGAATGGATGTCGCTGAATCATATCGGCTGGTATTCCTAATTCTAAGCCTACCCTACGCACTTCGTCTTTAAATAAAAAGCGAAGCGGTTCTACCAAATCAAGTTGCATAGTAGCTGGTAATCCGCCAACGTTATGATGACTTTTAATCGTTACTGAAGGGCCATGCACACTCACACTTTCAATAACATCCGGATAAATAGTACCCTGACCTAAAAACTTAGCCGCTGTAATTTTTGCAGCCTCTTGCTGAAACACATCAATAAACAACTTACCAATAATCTTACGCTTGGTTTCGGGGTCGCTTACACCAGCAAGTTCTTTATAGAATAAATCTTTCGCATCAACACCAGTAACATTCAAATCAAGTTGCTTGTATGTGTTAAGTACTTGTTCAAATTCTTGCTTACGCAACACACCATTATCTACAAAAATGCCGTGTAATCGCTTACCAATAGCCCTACTAATTAATGTAGCTGCAACCGTACTATCTACACCACCGCTCAACGCCATAATAACATGAGCATCGGGCCCAATTTGCTGCTGCAATGCAGCAATGGTTTCATGCACAAAACTGGCAGGTGTAAAGCTTTGGTCGCAACCGCAAACCTTCACTAAAAAATTCCAAAGCATATGCTTGCCTTCTGTGCTATGATACACTTCTGGGTGAAACTGCAAGCCGTACAAAGGCTTATAAGTAGTATCATTCACGCTCCGAAAAGCAGCAACAGGTATGCTTTCGGTAGTTGCCAACACATCAAAACCTTGCGGTAAATGTTGGATGCTATCGCTATGGCTCATCCATACCTGACTACCCTCGCTGATGCCTTGTAACAACACATCGTCGGCATGTTGCAAATGCAGGTGCGCTCTACCGTATTCACGTTTATTACTTTTATCTACACGGCCGCCCATCAACTTAGCGGTAAGCTGTGCTCCATAACATACCCCTAAAACGGGCACGTGTTGCACTAAGCGGGCAACATCTACCGTTGGGGCGTTATCATCGTTCACACTACAAGGACTGCCGCTTAAAATAACACCTTTGATATCTGCAGAGAGCTCAAAGTATTTACCGTAAGGTAATATTTCACAATACACATTGGCTTCACGTACGGCACGTGCAATTAATTGTGTATACTGGCTACCAAAATCGAGGATGATAATTTTATGTGTCATTGTTCGTTCAAATGAAAGCGTTGCGAAGATGGTTGCGAAGGTAAGGTATCGCTTACTGGTTTTCGGGGCTGATAAGTGGTTTTCATTTTAAATACAAGCGTAGTAATTTGCTGCTCTAAACCCAAGTACATGCGAACACTACTAAAACTAATTGTTGTAGCAATATTACCCTTGCTTATTACCAGTTGCGATCGGGTAAGAGGTAACAAAAAAGTAACCATTGAACAGCGTAGCATGGCCGCAGCTGAGAAACTTAATGTAAACGGTTCTATGGATGTTATTGTTACCCAAGGCGATTCGCCCAGCTTAAGTGTAGAAGCCGAAGAAAACTTACAACAGTACATTATTACAGAAGTACGGAATAACACTTTAGATATCCGCTTTAAAAATGGCACTAGCATTAGAGCCTACAAACCCATTCGCATTAAAGTAACAATGCCGCTCATTACAAGTATTGCATTAAACGGCAGCGGCAGCGTGATTGGCAACAACAAATTCACGGGCGCCAATGCTACACACCTGAATGTATCTGGCAGCGGCGATATTCGCCTTACGGTAAATACGCCTCTCGTTGAAGCCGATGTTACCGGTAGTGGCGATGTATTTGTAGAGGGCGAAACCCAGCAGGTGAACATTCACCTATCGGGTAGCGGCGATGTAAATACAGAGAAATTACTGGCCGAGCAAGCTAAAGTAAACTTGGTAGGCAGCGGCGATATCAAAGTATTTGCCGATGTAGAGCTTAAGGCCGATGTTAGTGGTAGTGGCGATGTTCGTTACCGCGGCAATGCAAGCGTAACCTCTAACGTACATGGCAGCGGTTCTGTGAGAAAAATCAACTAACCACGCCAACGCTTATACATTTACGTAAGTGTAATATCTATCATTATAAAGGGCTGCTCTTCGAGCAGCCCTTTATAATTGTGCTTATAATACCTTACGGTAAATATTACTTCATTTTAAAACTTTCCAAAAACTTGGTATTGAAGTTACCATTGCGGAAATCTTCGTTTTGCATGAGTTGCAAATGGAATGGAATGGTTGTTTTCACACCTTCAATAACATATTCGCTTAAGGCTCTGTACATGGTATCAATCGCCTCTTCACGTGTACGAGCAACAGTAATTAACTTACCAATCATACTATCGTAATACGGTGGTATCACATAACCGGCATACACATGGCTATCTACACGTACACCATGGCCTCCAGGCGTATGTAACACGGTAATTTTACCCGGACTAGGTCTGAAATCGTTGTACGGATCTTCGGCGTTGATACGACATTCAATGGCATGCATTTGCGGCTCGTAATTTTGACCACTAATGCGTTCGCCCATTGCAATTTTAATTTGCTCTTTAATAAGATCGAAGTTAATTACCTCTTCCGTAACACAATGCTCAACCTGAATACGAGTGTTCATTTCCATAAAGTAGAAGTTGCGATGCTTATCTACCAGAAACTCAATGGTACCAACACTTTCGTAATTAATGGCTTTGGCAGCTTTAATAGCAGCATCACCCATTGCCTTACGCAATTCGGGTGTCATAAACGGCGATGGCGACTCTTCTACCAATTTTTGGTGGCGACGTTGAATTGAACAATCACGTTCACTCAAATGGCACACATTACCATACTGGTCGCCGGCAACTTGTATTTCAATATGGCGAGGTTCTTCTACGAACTTCTCCATGTAAATGCCATCATTTTTAAAAGCTGCAGCGGCTTCGGCTTTCGCTGTATTGTAGGCACGCTCTAATTCTTCTTCACTCCATACTACACGCATACCCTTACCACCACCACCAGCAGTTGCTTTTAAAATTACCGGATAACCTACCACCTCTTTTGCAAGGTATTTGGCTTCATCGTAACTCTTAAGCAAGCCATCTGAACCAGGAATAACAGGAACTCCTGCTTTAATCATGGTTTCTTTGGCGGTGATTTTATCACCCATGGCATTGATCATTTCAGGCGTGGGGCCAATGAACTTAATGCCATGATCGGCACATATTTGAGAGAATTTAGCGTTCTCAGCCAAGAAACCATAGCCTGGGTGAATCGCATCGGCATTGGTAATTTCAGCTGCCGCCATAATATGCGGTATGTTCAAGTAGCTTTCGCTGCTTTGTGGCTTACCAATACAAACAGCTTCATCGGCAAATTTCACGTGCAAGCTGTCTTTATCGGCAGTAGAGTATACCGCTACGGTTTTAATGCCCATTTCGCGGGCTGTACGAATAACACGTAAAGCAATTTCGCCACGGTTGGCGATAAGTATTTTTTTAAACAATGTATTTCAATTTGACTATTAAGAAATGAACAACTTGCTGCACGGTGCTACAACAACGAACCTGCAACACACGAGAAACACGCAATCCAAGCTAGTAGTAGTAAGCTACTAACTGATGTAGTCAATTGGTTATGGTTCTACCAAGAATAAAGGCTGATCGTATTCTACCGGACTAGCATCGTCTACCAATACTTTTACAATCTTACCTTTTACTTCGCTTTCAATTTCGTTGAACAACTTCATGGCTTCAATGATACATACCACTTTGCCAGGAGCAACTTCTGTTCCTACTTCTACAAATGGTGGCTTATCTGGCGATGAACGACGGTAGAAAGTACCGATCATTGGGCTTTTTATAGTAATAAGGTTGTCGGCAGCTTTTGGAGCAGCAGGAGCTGCGGCAGGTGCAGCGGGCGCTGCGGCTGCAGGGGCTGGTGCAGGAGCAGCAGCGGGTTGTGCGGCTGGCACATGAAACACTTGTTGGCTAGGAGCTGCAACAGTAACGGTAGCATCTTCTTTCTGCTTGATGGTTACCTTTCCGTCTTTGTCCTCAATGCTTATCTCACCAATATTACTTTTATTGATAATTTTGATAAGCTCGTGAATTTGTTTCAAATCCATATAGCAAAGTTTAATTGGGGTTTTAACACGTTTTAACAGCAAAAGAACTCGAAAATGTGGGGCAAAATAGGGAAATCTGCCCATTTTCATCAAAAAACTAAGCAAATCGAATTTTCGGTCTATCCATTCAAAGTACATGAACACAACATCAAATCATACCGATTGGGCTAGTTTCAGGCAGCTACCCACCCGTGAGGCTGCCGAGGCATTGGTTGCATTACTCGCGGCTAATCATTTGCCCGTAAGGGTACAAGAACAAAAACCTCACCTCGATAAAGTGTATGTAGGCGAAATTTTTGAAAGTCCGTTTCATGTGTTATTACCAACCACGCATTTTGAAGCAGCAGAACGTGTGCTTGCATTGCAACCCAACGATCAGCCGCTTCCGAACGAGTTCACCGACTACACCGCCGCAGAATGGCAACAAATAATTGAAGCACCCTACAGTTGGTCGGCCGAAGTTTATGCGTATGCCTTACGGCAAATGGAGTTACAGGGCAAGGTATATACCGATGAAGTATTGCATAACTACAAACAGCAAGCCTTACGGCAAATGGCGACTCCGAAAAAGGCAAACACTGTAAAACTGACCCTGAGTTGGTTATTGGCGGCTTTGGGTGTGCTGTACTTGATTTGGTGGCCTGCACTATCATTTGCATTAGGCATTATCGGTAGTTTGTCCGGAGCCATTTTATTGTATAGCACTAAAACATTACCGAACGGCACTATTGTGCATGTATACGATGCTGGTAGCGTACAAAGTGGTCGTTGGTTGTTACTACTTGGCAGTGTTGCAACACTTGTGGGACTTACACTGCTACTCATTTACGTAAGTTAGTATTAAACCTATCTTCTCTTATAAAATCAAGCAACACAATGCTGCTTTTAACTATCTTGCCAAGTATGAAGTGCAGATTTTTATTGGCTTGTATCGTGGGGCTTGTGCTTGGTGTTGCATCGTGCAGCAAATCAACCGAAACACTCGATATACCAACGCCGGAAAATATGGCTAACGTTGCGTTAGGCAAAGTTTGGTTTTACCGTTTAGATAGTACCGTGGTGCCTAGTTTTGGCAGCACTTTCGTGATTAAAAGATATCAGTGTAGAGATAGTGTTGTAAGCAGTGGTACCGATGCACAAGGCAATATATCTTACACACTACACAGGCATATTAGAGATACTTTAGGTACGCAAGCTTGGCAATACCGAACTACCATACAGGTAGTACTTAGAGATAATAATGTAGAATACATAGAAGATAACCTGCGTTTTATTAAACTACACAAAGTAATTACCGAAGGCTTCAGTTGGAAGGGCAATAGCTATATCGATACACGCAGTATCAATAGCAGCTATAAATATTTGGATGGATGGGATTACACTTACGTAAATGTATTAGCGCCCTACACTACTCGTAAAGGCGTTATCGATAGCACGGTAACCGTAATGCAGCGTGACGAAACCAGTCCGCCCGGCCCATTTGACCCGAACAACTTCCAACAAAAAGATTACAGCATGGAAGTGTATGGTAAAAATATCGGATTGATTTACAAAGAGTTTTTGCACTATACCTGGCAAACAAGCCCTGCTCCAGGCTACGAATCAGGTACTTACGGCATTAAACTCAACTTAATTAACTACAAATAATTTGGCGCTATGTGTGTGAAGGCTTTGATGCGTGGTATACGTTTTTTGTGCATTGCTATCGCTTGTATAAGCAGTATAGAAGTGCATGCCCAATTACCCAAATTGGTCGTTCGTTTTAAAAACAAAGCCGGTACCAGTGGCACACTGCAAAACCCAAGTGCTTATTTATCGAACAAAGCCATACAACGCCGCACACGCTATAATATTGATATCGATAGTACAGATCTGCCGGTTACGCAACGTTATATAGACAGTGTGTTAGCACAAGGTAATGTTCAATTACTAAGCACCAGTAAGTGGTTGAACGCCATACTTATTCGCTGTACCGATGCTGCCACAGTGCAACGTATCAACAATCTTTCCTTTGTACAATCGAGCACCGATATCGGACTGCGACCTTCACCCAATACACAGGTATCTAGATTTTGGATGAGCAAGTTTGAAGGTGAAGGCTACCCTACACCACAAGTACTTACCGCCAACAGAACAGAAAACGCAACAGGCAACTACTATAATTATTTCAAAGCCAATGCCCAAGTACGCATTCACCAAGGCGAATACCTTCATAACAAAGGCTTTCGCGGCGATGGTATGGTGATTGCAGTACAAGATGCTGGCTTCGATAGATATCTTACCATTAGAGCTTTTGATAGTGCCCGATTAGAAAATCGAATTTTAGGCGTTCGCGACTTTGTTGATTTCGATGGCAGTGTGAATGAAGATGATAGCCACGGCCGCCAGTGTTTGAGCAATATGGCCGCTAACTGGCCCGGCGAAATGGTGGGAACCAGCCCCAAAGCAAGCTTTTGGTTGTTACGTACCGAAAATGCCAATAGCGAATACCCCATCGAAGAATTTAACTGGGTAGTAGGTGCAGAATTTGCAGATAGCTCAGGTGCCGATATGATTAGTAGTAGCCTTGGCTATATTGATTTCGACGATGCTCGTTTCAACTACAGCTACAGCAACTTTTATAACAATACAGCCATGGTAACACAAGGTGCTAGCCTTGCGGCAAAAAAGGGTATGATTGTTATGAACAGTGCTGGCAACAGTGGTGCACAAACATGGCGCTATTTAGGCTTTCCTGCCGATGCAGATAGCGTATGTGCCGTTGCAGCAATGGATACCCTCGGCGTAATTGCCAGCTTTAGTAGCTGGGGCTATCCTGGCAAAATCAAACCCAATATCACTAGCGTTGGCCGAAATACCATTGTTGCAGGCACAACATCGGCCGTCACTAATAATGGCACTAGCTTTAGTAATCCAAACATCGCAGGCCTCATCGCTTGTTTGTGGCAAGCATTTCCCGAGTTTAACAACATGGCCATTTTGAATGCTGTATACCGCAGTAGCGATCGTTATAATACGCCTAATGATCGTTTTGGTTATGGCATTCCCAACTTCAGAAAAGCATGGCAACTATTACGAGCACAACAAAACTCAAACTTATACGGCAGCACTACTTTATGGGCAACGCCTAATCCATTCAACGATACCATTCAGGTTCGATTTATTGCACAGGTCGATGGTACAGCAAGTATCAGCATCGTTAACAGCAATAACATAGTTGTTGATAGCATACGTGGTGTGTATGAAAAAGAAGAAATGTACACATTGCGTTTCAATAGCTTATCGAACTTACCGAACGGCGTATATACCATTCGATATAGAGATAGCCTTACGGCAAATGTGGTTACGCTTAACAAACAAAGTGCAGCATTACCAACAACCTTTATCGCCATTGATGCTAAGCAAGTTGGCTCACAAACCGTTATTACCTGGAAGGTAGCGAACGATATAAATGTTCAGCGCTACCACGTTGAAAGTAGTACCGATGGTCGAACTTATAACACCATAGGCAATGTTCGTAGCACCCCAAGCAACCTTACCACTACATATCAATGGAGCGATGCAGTTGCCACACAAACTACATATTACAGAATCAAAGCTATTGGCAATGACAATAGTTTCAAATACAGTGCAGTAGTGGTGTATAATCCTAAAGAGGTTGGTATTAGTATGTATACGTATCCGAACCCGGTACAACAAACACTACAAGTGCAACTCAATCAACCGCTGCACGAAAAGCTTTCAGTATACATTTACAATCAACAAGGACAAATCGTGCAGCAGGTATCTAACCTATCGCTGCAAGGCAATAACACATTACAATTAAATGTACAACATTTACCGCAAGGTAGTTATATCATTAAAGTAAATACCAACAACCAAACGCTTACAAGTAGCTTCATCAAACAATAAAATACCTTACGGTAAATGAGGATGCGATGCTGTTATACCTTTTTGCAATAACGCAGCAAACAGTGTATCGGCTTTATGATGATAACCGCTAAAATATTTTTGTTCAACTAAAGTAAGATTTTGATGTGTAGCTAGCAGATGCTGCACATTTAGTTCGTTCTCGGCACTAAAAACAGAGCAGGTAACATATAGTAAAAAACCACCTTGCTTCACATTGGTAACTACATTGTTTGCTATGTTTCGTTGTAGTTGTTGATACTGGTCTATACTTGTCTCCTCGCTAAAAAAAAGTTGCTCTGGCGTTCGTCCCCAAGTGCCAGAACCCGAGCAAGGTACATCGGCTAATACTACATCAAACTTTTCGTGAAAAGGCAAGCTTGGCGTAGCAGCATTATGCACAAATGTTTTCGCATTGCTAATGCCAGCAGTTGAAAAACGGTTTTTTAAATTATGCAAAATACTACTGCGAACATCGGTAGCGGTAAGCCGTAATTGCTTCCCAAAATAATCGTACGCAGCAATTGATTTTCCACCGCTTGCAGCACAACAATCCCACCATGTAATAGGTTGCTTCTTTTGCGTAATGTTGGCTCGTATTAAGGCAAACATACTTGCTACTTGCTGGCTACTCCAATCTTGAATAACAACATCTTTATCGATGGCTAGCATCGTATCAACGGCTGTTTGTTGTGGTAGGCGTATACAATTATCAAGTACTTCGAAAGTAATATTATGCTCTGTTAGTTGCTGTACAATACGTTGTGTATTAGCAGTATTACGAATACGAATAAAAACATCGGGTTGTTGTAAGTGACTGAGGTTAAATGCAGCCACATCTAAGGCTGTGCTAACGTAGTTACTATGCGGAAAAATAGTAGCTGTTGGGGCTAGATATTGTTGTTGTAACCAATGCCATTTTGCTGCTGTGGTGGCTTGCCAAATATCACTCCAAGACGTATGCATTACACTTTCCCATAAAGGCGATGGTGTTGTAGTAAGCAACAAAGCCAATGGTAGTGCTTGCTGCAACTCCATTTGCCGTAAGGCGTTACTCATACGATAATAGCTATATACTACTTGGGAGATGGCTTTTCTGTCGCGGCTGCCAAATTTCTTCTGCTTTGCAAACCCTTGTTTGATAAAGTAATGCAATGGAACCTTGCCATCGTATGCTTCAATAATTTCGGCTGCATATTGCAGGTAACGATGTGCAAAGTTGTGCTGTACGTTTGTAGCCATATACAAAGAAAACAAAACCCCGCAATTGCGGGGTTGAAATTTGTATTGGCAGCAGTAGTATTATCGATACATAAACGTAACGATGCTATTTCGTGTAGTGCCATTAGATGTTAGCGTTGCATTAAGTCTCAAAGGAAGGTTGTTGGCATTAAATGAAACATAGTTGCCCGAAAATCTTGCAACACCACCGTTGGCATCTGTAAGGGTATAGCTATCATTTAATGCATTAGTAATAGGTGTATTAAGGTACAGAAAAATAGTAGGCTCAATCATTAGTGGGTTACGGCGGTTAGATACAGCTGCACTGTAACTATAAGTAGTTACCGTTGTAGGTGTTTGAGGCGACAGCAATAAGTTGTAGGTTTTCTGCTCCATTAAGTTACCATCGGCATTAAAAGCATTTTCGACTTTCACACTTTCAATGTAAGTCATGCTTCCGAAAGCATCAAATCCGTGGTAGGTAACTTGCGTAATAAGTTGTCCATTCGTATTATATGTATATACTACACTGTCGGCAGTAATAGAACCCTGCTGCATAATGAATGCAATCTTATAATCTGGTAAGGTAGCTGTAGCACTTGGATAATGAACGCTATAAAAGGTTGTATCTGGCAGGTTAGGCATACCAGGAGGAGGTGCACTGCTTACTGGTGTTTTTTGAGCAATACGCACAATACGTCCATTTGTATCACGCTCTAAACGAGCACCTACTCGAATCAATGTGGAAAATTGGCTTGGATCGTTTTGAATACTACTATAAGATCTAAGCCTATTACTAGCATCATAAGTAAAACTTATAACTGAACTATCGCTAGCGTTGGTGGTTGATTTATTTGAGTAATAGATGAGTTGCGTACCAGAACTGGCACCACTACCTCCACCTGGGTTTGTACCTCCGCCACTAGGATTATTTGCTATAGCACTATCGGCTTGATAGCTGAGTTCTTTTTGACAACTCACAAATATTATAGCTGACAGGAGCAGCGCTAAGATGCTTTTCATAAGTTTTATATGTATGTAGTACGAAATAACAAAAAAGCAGTGAAGGAATCTCCACTGCTCATATTATTTTTTTGAACTATTGGCAATTAAAGCTCAAGTAAAGCTTTTACAGGATCTTTACCAATGAGCAATAATTCTGGATTTTCGAGCAATTCTTTCACTCGTACTAAGAAGCTAACACTTTCGCGACCATCAATAATGCGGTGGTCGTAACTTAATGCCAAGTACATCATAGGACGAATTTCCACTTTTCCATTCACTGCCATTGGGCGCTCTTGAATTTTGTGCATACCCAAAATAGCACTTTGAGGAATATTGATAATTGGCGTACTCATTAAGCTACCAAAAACGCCACCATTGGTAATGGTGAAGGTACCCCCTTGCAAGTCTTCGGCTGTTAACTTGCTATCACGAGCTTTTGTAGCTAATTCAACTACTTTCTTCTCAATATCGGCCATGCTTAAGCTCTCTACATTGCGAATTACTGGTACGGTTAACCCACGTGGTGTACTCACAGCGATAGAGATATCTGCATAATCGTGGTAAATAATACTATCACCATCAATGTAAGCATTCACTGCTGGCCACTCGCTTAATGCAACAGCACAAGCTTTCGCAAAGAAGCTCATGAACCCTAAGTTAACATTGTGTAGCTCTTTGAACTTGTCTTTGTACTGCTTACGTACTTCCATAATTCGCGTCATATCTACCTCGTTAAAGGTAGTGAGCATGGCTGTGGTATTTTTAGCTTCTACCAAGCGGCGACTAATGGTACGACGCAGGTTGCTCATTTTCTCTTTACGCTCGTTGCGGCTGAAAAGTGAACCGCCTTCGGCAAATGCCTTCTTACCGGGATTATTCAATGCATCTAATACATCATTCTTCATGATTTTGCCACCGTGGCCGGTTGGCTTGATATCAGACGGATTTACTTTTTTATCTGCTATAATAGCCGAAGCAACAGGTGTTGCTTTAATATCGTTTGGTACACTTGTTACAGGAGCCTGTGTAGTAGCTGCTGTAGGTACGGCGGTGGGAACTGTTGGCGTAATATTGGTTGGTACTGCAACATCGGAATTGATTTTTGCAATAGCGTCACCAATTTTTATGACATCGCCTTCGGCTGCAAGCGTTTCTAATTGTCCGGCTTCTTCTGCATTGAGTTCGAAAGTTGCTTTTTCACTTTCTAACTCGGCAATTACCTCATCGCGGCGCACCAATTCGCCCGACTTTTTTACCCATTTTAGTACCGTAACTTCTGTAATGCTTTCGCCAATAACAGGTACTTTCATTTCAATGATACCTTTACCTGCGGCTTTTGCTGCTTCATTTACCGTAAGGTTAGCTGTAGTAGGTGTGGCTACCTCAACAGGTGCAGTGATAGCAGTTGCAGATGCCGTTGGTGCTGCAGCAGTATCGTCTATTTGTGCCATTACATCGCCGATGTTAATGGTATCGCCTTCGGCAAATTTGGTGTGTAGTACACCTGCTTTTTCGGCATTGACTTCAAAAGTGGCTTTTTCGCTTTCAAGCTCTGCAATTACTTCATCTCGCTGCACATATGCACCATCTTTCTTTACCCATTTTAACAAGGTAACTTCTGTAATACTTTCACCTACCGTAGGTACTTTAATATCAATCATGGCGTTCGCTTTGCATTTCCCGTAAGGGAGAAGTTATAATTTATTTACTACAATTACATTGCTGTAAATGTAGGGCTGTTAAATACTAAAAGCTGTTTCAATTATTTCGGCTTGCTCTTGTTGGTGTACTTTCATGTAACCAGTAGCCGTAGCAGCGCTAGCCTGACGGCTAATAATACCATAATTGATACTGGTTAAATTCATACGCAAAAAGGCTGCTGCACCCATGTTGAGCGGCTCTTCTTGTACCCAGAACCATACTGCTTTTGCGTACTTTTTGTACAGTGCAGCCAGTTGCTTTTCAGGTAATGGATATAGTTGTTCTACACGAATGATAGCAATATCGGTTCTGTTTTCTTTCTGTTGCTTTTCTGCAAGCTCGAAATATATTTTACCGCTACAGAACAATACTTTCTTCACATTGCTGGCGTCGGTAATAGAGGCATCATCAATCACTTCCTGGAAACCGCCATTAATAAATTCACGCATGTGACTGTAGCTGCCCGGATGACGCAGGTTGGCCTTTGGTGAGAAGTTAATCAATGGCTTACGGAAATCCCACGTGAGCTGGCGACGTAACGCGTGGAAGAAGTTGGCTGCTGTAGTAATATTGGTTACAATCATGTTAAGCTCGGCACACATTTGTAAGAAACGTTCTAAACGTGCACTACTATGTTCGGGGCCTTGCCCTTCGTAACCGTGTGGTAAAAGCATGACTACGCCATTCATGCGTTGCCATTTTTGCTCACCACTGCTGATGAATTGATCTATCATGGTTTGAGCGCCGTTGCAGAAATCGCCAAACTGTGCTTCCCAAAGTACCAAAGCATTTGGATTGGCCATGGCATAGCCATACTCGAAACCAAGTACACCGTATTCGCTTAACAATGAATTGTAGATAAGAAAACGCTGTTGATTTTCTTGGAAGTGATTTAAGCGGTTATAGCCTTTGTCAGTTGCTTCATCACGGATCACAGCGTGGCGATGGCTAAACGTACCACGTTTCACATCTTGTCCGCTCATGCGAACAATCTTACCCTCTACCAATAAGCTGGCATATGCTAATAACTCACCTGTGCTCCAATCAACCTTTTGTTCGCCTTCGAACAACTTAATTTTATCTTGTAGTAATTTCTCTACTTTTTTCAATGGCTTAATGGTATCGGGCCATTGCATCAAACCTTGGAATAAACGACGAAACTCTGATTCGCTGATAGCCGTTGCTGGACTTTGTTCAAAATCGGCCGCTGTTGCTTTGCGTAAGCTGCGCCACCACTCTTCGGGTAATTGAAACTTATATGGTAGCGGGTTTTGTTTGATTTCGTCTAAACGTTCTTGCAAATCGTTCCAAAACTTTTGCTCCATTTCTTTAGCAAGCCCTTGTGCTTCTGGCTTGCCATTGTTCATTAAGAATTGGGTATACACTTCTCTCGGATTCGGATGCTTGTCAATCAAAGCATACAAATGTGGTTGTGTATATTTCGGATCATCACCTTCGTTATGCCCATGTCTGCGATAACATAACATGTCAATAAAGATGTCGGCGTTGAATCGCTGACGATACTCTGCGGCTATTTGTGCAGCCCTTACTACAGCCTCAGCATCATCGCCATTCACATGTAGTACGGGTGCTTGAATCATAGCAGCTAACGAGGTACAATAGTCGCTACTGCGAGCATCATCAAAATCAGTTGTAAAACCAATTTGGTTGTTGATTACAAAGTGAATAGTTCCGCCTGTGTAATAACCACGGAGATTACTCATTTGTACGATTTCGTACACAATACCTTGACCTGCTACAGATGCATCGCCATGGATTAGTATAGGCAATACTTTTTTATAGTCGCTGTTGTAAAGCACATCGGCTTTTGCTCTGGCAAAACCAAGTACCACTGGGTCTACTGCTTCTAAATGGCTTGGGTTAGGCGCTAGTTTCAAGTTAACGCGATGGCCTTCGGGTGTATCCATCACACCACTGTAACCCATATGATATTTAACATCACCGCTACCCATGGTGGTATCAGGTATAGCCTTGCCTTCGAACTCAGTAAATATTTGCTCGTATGTTTTACCAAGAATGTTGGCTAATACATTCAAACGGCCGCGGTGTGCCATTCCAATAATCACCTCTTCAACACCGTCTTTTGCAGATGTTGAAATAATGCTATCTAATGCTGGAATTGTATTTTCACCACCTTCTAATGAAAAACGTTTTTGACCGATGTATTTCGTATGCAAAAACTTTTCGAATAATACGCCTTGATTGAGCTTTTCAAGAATTCTACGACGATCTTCAATTCCAAACGGCTGAGCGAAACGGGTTTCTACAGCGTCTGCCAACCATTGAATACGCTCCATGTCGTTCAATGCGCTGTATTCTACACCAACGCTGCTGGCATAACATTTTGTAAGCTTCGCAAGAATATCTTTTAAAGTGGCTTGTTCTAAGCCTATGAACTTTCCAGCATCAAATTTGGTGGCAAGGTCGGCGTCTGATAAGCCGAAGTAACTTAAGTCTAAATTGGCCTTTCTATCTTTTCTCGGACGAATCGGATTGGTTTTTGCAATCAAATGACCTTTCTTGCGGTATGCTTGAATAAGTTGATATACGGCAAATTCCTTACTCAAATTACCTGCACTAACTGCAGCACCATTTGCAGATGGTTTTCCCTCACTAACTGCACCAATATTTACTGCAAAGTCAAAACCCTCAAAAAATTTTTTCAAATCAGCATCCACGCTATTCGGATCGGCTTCAAACGCTCTGTAAAGGCTTTCTATGTAAGCGGGATGAGAATTAGTGATGTAAGAAAAATCCTTCATTATCTGGCAATATTTGTACTGTTAGAGTGATGGTTCGCAAATATCGGCAAATGCAACATACGGCAGGCTGTATTTTGCAAGCTTTCCACGATATTTTGCAGTATTTTCTCAATTTCAACGGAACACCTTGTAGGCATACCTCAAAGCAACTGCTACAACCATTCATCGCTTAGATTTTATTGGTATTTTTCAAAAAAAATCTTGTCATTTAGAAAAATACCCTACTTTTGCCGTCCGAAAAAAGAAAATCATGGCAAACCATAAAGCAACAAAAAAAGACGTTCGTCAAGCAGCTAAACGCAGAGAAAGAAACCGTTACTATGGTAAAACTACCCGTAACGCTATTCGTGATTTGAAAGCCCAGAAAGAAGAAAAGGCTTACGACGAAAATCTGCCATTGGTTGCCTCAATGATCGATAAGTTAGCTAAGCGTGGCATCATCCACAAAAACAAAGCTGCTAACCTAAAAAGCAAATTGGCTCGTAAAACACATACCGCAGCTGCTCACTAATTAGTGGTAGAGGCTCATGATATTTCGGGTCGTTAGCATGTGAATACTGCTAACGACTTTTTTGTATGCAATACCCGCAAGTAATTACTTACGGGTATTTTTATGTGGCCTTACGGCAAATGAAGTCGCAGGTATTGGTACAATAAAAACAGGTGTTTCCGTTGCTGTAATCGTAACCCTATCATTACTTACGGGAAGCGTTATCATGTTCATTTCATTCGCATACAATTGTGGCTGATACACCCTCACCGCAGTAGTATTTGCTGGCAATACAATGGTACAAGCTTGCGTACTACCATTTTCAGTTGGCATGTATACTGCATACATCAAGCTATCTGTTGCAGGGCTACGGTACACATCAATCAGAGGCAGCGTATCAACAGTTGTTGAAAATACGTAGCTACCAAACAGCTTTTGCAGCTGTAATAAATAATTAGCAGCAGGCTTGCGTGTATAGTTATCAAACAAAAGCCCCGATGTGGCAAACTGTGTAGCATTCATACTATCAACATCATGTGCCATGTAAAAGAACACTTTCGAAATGCCAGCCTTGGCATACAGCAAACTAGTACGTAACATCCAATCGGCATGTGTTGCCAGTGCCGATTTACTACCAATGGCAATTGCACGATACTTACTTTGCGGATGTATATCGTAACCTGTTTCGGTGACCCAAACTGGCATGCTACGCAATCGTTGTTTCGCAATAGCGATAAATGCTTTTGCAGTAATCATAGCATTAGTACGCTCTGGAGCAGCACCCCGTGTTGGGTTACCACTTTGCGATGTACCCGCATCGGTAGCATAATAATGGTAGTTGATCACGTCCCAGCAAACATCAACAGCTCCGTTCGGTTTAATACCCCGATGTTCGGCACACCAATCAATCATACCATTTAAATAATCGGTACTAGGGTTCGCAGTGCCAGCCATGACCACCTGCATGGTGGGGTCGGCTTGTTTTACGCCTACGCCTGCACCTAATGTTCCTTTATGACCATCATAAAATGCCGATAAATTAGCAGCATATTCCCTACCCGTTTGATATGCTTTTCGTCCTTTCCACCATTTGTCACGCTCATTATCACATTCGATGTACTGCACCGTATTTAAGCCTACTCTAATTTGATTCACGGGGTCTAAATTCCAGCGTGGTGTAGCATTTACTTGCAATAAAGCTGGTGATAACAAGGTATTACGACCATACCTTGCGGTAAATTGAAACGCCAACCGAGCTTGCTCAATATAGCTTGCGGGGTCTTGCAAATTAGCCGTACTTGCAGCAGGAACATTCTCATGATCACGATCATCTGCTGGATACCACTGTTGCAATAACCAATCTGGAATTGTTTTAATACAAGCGAGTACAGGTATGTGTTGTTGCTGTAGAAATTGGTATAATGTATCGTAGTTCCAACTGCCTTCACCAGAAGGGTTAAACGTGTAGCCAGCTGCCGAAGGCTGAAGGCGTTTCCAATCTAAATAATGTCGCAGTCCTCTAAATGCTTGCATACCATTCCAGCGAGTACTATCAATGATATCTGGCTGTTGCGGTAGCATGTAATCCCATTCAAAAGCATTAATACCAGTCATAGCTGCCAACGGTGCATATTTTTGGGTAATCGTGTCGGTAGCGATACTATCATTTACCGTAAGGTAATTACCATACAACATCATTTCTGAAGGATAATCGTTCCACCCATCAAGCACCAAATATCTCGGATGTACCACTGGCGTATCAAGTGTAAAAACATTCGCTGGACTATCAGGATATGGCCCTACCCAAGTGTTCCAACGACTTCCAGTGAAAGTAGCAATGAGCTTACGTTGCCAATTACTATCAATTACGAATAACCGCATGGGCTTTGTAGTGCTACCGCCATTCCAATCGAAAAAACGAATTTGACGTAAGGTTACCTTCTCTGTTGGTTCAAAACGATAATAGCTTTCGTAGTTGGGGAGTAGCTTGTGCCAACTGATATCAATATTACTGTAAATGCTACTATCAAAAAGCTGAGCAATGGCATCTGGTTCGTGGTTCATACTATACCAACGCTTTGCATCAATCGGAATAAGTTGGGTACCCTGGATAGGAGAAAATTGCATTTGTGCACTACTGCAAGCAGTAAACAATAAGACAACAGGTAGTACGGTTCGGAGTAAGCGAATAGATAGCATATGCAGTATTGATAGGCATTTCATAGCTCAGCGATATTGGATTGTAAAAGCCTAAAATAAGAAAAACCCCGCAAGCTTTGCTTGCAGGGTTTAAATATGGTTGTTGTCGTATACTACTAGTAACGGTTACCACCACCGTAGCCACCGCGGCTACCGCCACCGTAACCACCGCCGCCACGGTTGCCACCACCGTAACCACCACGGCTACCGCCGCCGCTGCTACGATCGTTACCGAAGCTACGCTTCTTAAAACCACCTTCACCAGCTGGGCGTGGTTGGCTTTCGTTAACTACCAACTTACGACCACCGATTTCTTGCTCGTTTAAAGCAGAGATGGCAGCACGAGCTGCATCATCATCAGCCATTTCAACGAAACCGAAACCTTTGCTACGATCGTTGTTAAATTTGTCTGTAACTACCTTTGCGCTGCTTACTTCTCCGTAAGGGGCAAAAAGGTTTTCAAGATCTTCACTGGTTAAAGTCCAGCTAAGATTTCCAACGTAAATGTTCATCTTCAAAAATTGAAAAAAATTAAAAAGCCAAAGAAAACAGTGAACCCAGCACCCAAAACATTTACGCAAGAAACGCTCGAACGTGAGAACTGCACCAATGGAATATCTTAGCGAAGATACTACAAGCATTGAACTGACAAAATATAGTACCTTAAATTTCCAAAACGATAACAAAACTATTCATGCAACAATCAACGATACCCCTCAGTCAACTCATTATAGGCTGTATGCGATGGGGTTTGTGGGGCGCAAAATTCAATCTTGAACAATACCAAAAAACCATTGAATGGTGTATTGATAACAGCCTTACAACCTTTGACCACGCTGATATCTATGGCGATTATACGACCGAAGCAGCCTTTGGTAACGCCTTACGGCAAATGAAAATAGATCGGGCAACCATTCAGCTCATTACAAAATGTGGCATCAATATGCCGTGTAATAATCGCCCTAAATTTCGGGTAAAAGCCTACGACACCACCGCTGCATTTATCATTGAAAGCGCCGATATAAGTTTAAAAAACCTTAAAACAGACTATCTAGATATTTTATTGATACACCGCCCTAGCCCGTTGATGCATCCAGATGAAATTGCAACTGCTGTAGAACAGTTAACCAAAGCTGGTAAAATAAAAGCATTTGGCGTGAGTAATTTCAAGCCTAGTCAGGTGAGTATGCTATCTGCTGTTATACCACTTGGGTATAACCAAATAGAAATTTCACTACAGCAACTTTCGGCATTTACAGATGGTACCCTAGATCAATGTATAGAAAAACAAATACAACCCATGGCGTGGTCGCCGTTGGCAGGTGGAAATCTATCTGCAAATCAAAAATTAGAAGCCCTTACGACAAAACTAGCAGCCCAATATGAAACGACAGAAGAAGCTATTTCGCTAAGCTTTCTTGCAAAACATCCGAGCAAAATAGTAAGTGTGATTGGAAGTAGTAATACGGAACGTATAAAAAAATGCCTAGCATTTCAACATGTAACGCTAAGCAATCAGGATTTTTTTGAATTATACAGTACTGCCTTGGGGCATGATATTCCGTAAACAATTCATTTTCACCATTAATAAGTTGTATTGCCCCCCCCAAAAGCAAAACGCCTTATCTTGTTAGATAAGGCGTTTAGAATAAGAATGGCGGCTACCTACTCTCCCGCATTGTGGTGCAGTACCATCGGCCATGAGGGGCTTAACTTCTCTGTTCGG